>ENA-ORBV01000946-ORBV01000946.1-microbial-mat-metagenome-genome-assembly--contig:-NODE-946-length-66139-cov-9.841028_pt1 | contig 66139 bp, 53 predicted proteins | sample MGYA00237777_ERZ505514 | MGnify/ENA primary metagenome ERZ505514 (study PRJEB26160, sample SAMN06269048) | microbial mat metagenome | isolation source: Oligotrophic lake microbial mat | place...
GGGATGGGGGCAGCCGCAGCCGGTGATGCGGCCTGCGACGAGGGGATTGCGGGGCCCGGCCCGGGCATGGCAGCAGCGGGGACCTCAGTTGTTGCTGCGCGCACGCTGCCTGCGAGCAGCGCTTCGAGCCGCGCGAGACGCGCCTCGAGTGCGGCGATGCGTGCGTCCTGGTCGGCCATGCTGAAGTCTCCCCTGATTGTTGCGGACCGGGTTGCTAATGGATCCGCGTCGGCTAGCGCGCGGCCGGCGCCACGGCGACACCTTCGATCTTGTGGCGCTCGAGCGCTGCGGCGACAAAGCCCGAGACTTTCATTTCCTCGACAAAGGCGCGCATGTACTTGATGCCCTCGTTGCGGCCCTTGGAGGTACCCATGGCCTGTTTGATTTCCATAAAACGGCCGTCGAGCATGCGCAGGCCGGGTACGCGCTTCATGTCTTTTTCGAGTTGCTGCTTGACGCCGGCGGCGACGTCGAGCTTTTTGTCGATGAGCATGTCGATGACGCCGCCCGGGGTGACGGTGCGCTCGAGCTTCGCCTGCGTGATCTCGCGCGACAGGAACAAGTCGTAGGCGCTCCTGGCGCCGACGGCGATGCGCACGCCGGGCTTGTCAACATCGGCATTGGCCTTGATCGGCGAGTTCTGGCGCACGACGTACGTGCCCTCAATCAGGACGTAGGCTGCGGTGTAGTCGGTGTCGGCGCCGCGCAAGGGGTCGATGGCAAAAAAAGCGATGTCGGCCTGCTGGTTCTTGATCGCCTCGACTGATTTGTTGGCCGCATCAAAGGGCAGCAGCACGACTTCAACGCCGAGGCGCTTGCCTAGTTCGCGTGCGAGATCAACCGAGACGCCGTTCACCTCGCCGCTGGCCGCGTCACGCCGAGCCAGCACCGCATTGCCGTGGTTGATGGCGGCACGCAGCTTGCCCGTTGGCGTGAGTTGGGAGACCGCGGTGGCGGAAGGTGCGGGGGTGGTGGGGGTCATTGAGCAGGTGGTCAAAAGGGTGATGGAAACAAGGGCAGCGGAAGGCTTGTGCATGTGGGAACCGCCCGGGGTACTACCGCGTTTCTTGGAATTCTCAGTCTGGCTTGCCGCGGGGGGGGGGGATCTGGTGTCGCAGTTTAGCAGAGCGCCCCGTCGGAGGACGCTCAGGCGAGGGGCATGCTGTGCCACCACAGGTGGCACGATTCGCACAGACCGGCGGCGTTGAATTCGGCACGCAACACGCCGTCAAGCACCAGGCGCGGCAGCGGGTCGCCGGGTTGGCGCGCGATGAGGTTGGTGCCGCTGGAGGCAGCCCAGATCTTGAACAATTCCTCCGATGCGACCTGGTAAGTGACGTGCCAGTGGGCGATGCCGGCACCGTTCCCCTGACTGAGGATTTCGTAGCGCAGCGTGATGTCCTCTTGCAGCTTGATGCGCTGCCAGTAGGCGGCCAGTTGCGCCTGGCCGCGCTGGGTGGCGAAAGGCGTGTTGTGGTATTCGCCGTCGGCGGCAAACAGGCTGCAGAACAGCTCCGGGTCGCGCCCCTCCCAGGCTGCCTTGTAGCCTTGCATGAATTGCTCGATGTTCATGTTTTTGATCCTATTTGCCGGGAGTTTTCAGGCGTACTGGTATGCCAAGCGCAAGCTTTGATGCTTCGATTGGCATCAGCCAGTCGAGTTGCTTCTTCGGGCTCCTGTTGATGCGCCGAATGATCTCCCCGACATCGCATTGCGCCATCCCGCCTTCGTTTGCGACAAAGAATCTGTGGTCTGCAACCAATTTGCTCAGACTCCCTTTTGCCGAGGCGCTTTCGGTGTAACTGAATGCCATGTCCGTGTGTTGATCCATTGCCTGGTCGATGATCTTGGGTTTGATGCCTTCGAATTCCAGTAATTGTTGCAGACCTGCAAAAAAGCAATGTGCAAGTGTTTGTGAATCAATTTTCCGGCCCTCCATCAGAGTGAACGACAGCAGTGTTTTCTCGCTCATGTACAGGAAGGCATTCCTGTTTTCGAGGGCGAACCGGTGAATGCACCAGTTGCCAAGCACCGCATTGGTGGTGCCGGGCGGGCGTAAAACCGTCTTTTCCAGGCCAAGCCCTGCCTGAACGGCCTTGGTGCATTTCAAATAAAGCGCGGGCTTCTGCTGGCATTGGAGCCGCGCCGTCGCGAAGCGTTGTGCATTACGCCGATTGGCCGTGAAGTTTCAGGCCGAGCAACTGCGGTGATACTGCGACGCGGCGCACGGAAGGCGAATCGAGCATGCCGATGAGTTTCATGGGTTGGCCCTGAAATGCAGGAGTGAATATTTTACGACAGCGGGCAGGTGGAGGCGGTCACGTCATCTGGCGGGGCGGTCGGGCCTCCGCGCTGGTAAAAGAGGTCAGCGCCTAGTGCGCTGCAGCAATCCCGCAAGGAAAAGCCCCCTTTCCGGTAGAATGCCGCCCTTCGCAGCATTCCCCGCATTGGAAATTCCCCTTGATCGTTACCTCAGGCATCACCATACAGTTCGGCGCCAAGCCGCTATTTGAAGGCGTCACCGTCAAGTTCGGCGACGGCAACCGTTACGGCCTGATCGGCGCCAACGGCTGCGGCAAATCCACGTTCATGAAAATCCTCGGCGGCGACCTCGAGCAAAGCGCCGGCAGCGTGGCCATCGACCGCAACGAGCGCCTGGGCAAGCTGCGCCAGGACCAGTTCGCCTATGAGGACACGCGCGTGCTCGACGTCGTGCTGATGGGCCACGAGCAGATGTGGGCGGCGATGAGCGAGCGCGACGCGATTTACGCCAATACCGAGGCGAGCGACGAGGATTACATGCACGCCGCCGAACTCGAGGCGAAATACGCCGAGTTCGGCGGCTATACCGCCGAGGCGCGCGCGGGTGAATTGCTGATGGGCGTGGGTATTCCGATTGAGCAACACCAGGGACCGATGAGCGCGGTGGCGCCGGGCTGGAAGCTGCGCGTGCTGCTGGCGCAGGTGTTGTTTGCCGACCCGGACATCATGCTGCTCGACGAGCCGACCAACAACCTTGACATCAACTCGATTCGCTGGCTCGAAGACATCCTCAACCAGCGCACCAGCACCATGGTGATCATTTCGCACGACCGGCACTTCCTCAACAGCGTCTGCACCCACGTCGCCGACCTCGATTATGGCGAACTGCGCGTCTATCCGGGCAATTACGACGAATACATGCTGGCCTCGACCACGGTGCGCTCGCAGCAACTCGCGGCCAACACCAAGGCGAAAGAAAAGGTCGCTGAACTGCAGGACTTCGTGCGGCGCTTTTCGGCCAACAAGTCCAAGGCCCGCCAGGCCACGTCGCGCGCGCGGCAGATCGAAAAAATCAAGATCGAGGACGTCAAACCCTCCAGCCGGCAATATCCCTTCATTCGTTTTGATTACGACGAAAAGGACAAGCTGCACCGCCTCGCCGTCGAGGTCACCGATTTGTCCAAGGCCTATGACAAGCCGCTGTTCAAGAATCTCAACCTCGCCATCGAAGCGGGCGACAAGGTCGGCATCATCGGCCCCAACGGCATCGGCAAGACCAGCCTGTTGCGCTGCCTGCTGGGCGAGGCGCTGGGCGGTCTGAAGGCCGACTACGGCACGGTGAAGTGGGCGGAAAAAGCGCGCATCGGCTATTGCTCGCAAGACCACTCGGGCGAGTTTCGCGACGATGACATCCTGACCGAGTGGATGACGCAGTGGCGGCGCGAAGGCGACGACGACCAGGTGGTGCGCGGCATTTTGGGCCGGCTGTTGTTCTCCGGTGACGACGTCAAGAAAACCGCAAAGGTGATCTCCGGTGGCGAGGAGCAGCGCATGGTCTTTGGCAAGCTGATCCTGCAGCAACCCAATGTGCTGTTGATGGATGAGCCGACCAACCACCTCGACATGGAATCGATCGAATCGCTGAACGGCGCGCTCGAGCGCTTCAAAGGCACGCTGATATTCGTGTCGCACGACCGCGAATTCGTGTCATCGCTGGCTACGCGCATCATCGACATGCAGCCGGCCGGCGAAGGCAAGCCGGCGAAAATCATCGACTTTCGCGGCAACTACGAGGAATACCTGCGCGAGCAGGGCGTGCCGGACTGAGCGCGTGAATGCTTGTCATCCCGAGTGGAGCGAGGGATCTGCTTTTCGCGGACCAGCGGATGCCTCGAGCATTGCCCACGGCATGACATGCGCCGAGTGTTGCAAATAAGCCGACCGCGAGTTCTTGCACGACGACGCCATGTTGCATCTGGTTGATATTGATCTGAGCATTGATCCGCAGGCCGCGGCGTATGTGAAGACGGAAATCGTCGACGTTACATTCGCATCGCAGCCGGGCGAACTGGCGAGTCCTGAAGGTCCGAACCTCTACGCGGCCGGAGACGCTCTGGTGACAGGTTCCACCGGCACACGCTGGACGGTATCGCGCAGCCGCTTTGATGCCAGATACGAAGCCATGGCACCGCTGGCTGCGGGTGATGCGGGGCGCTATCGTGCCAAGCCCATCCCGGTACTGGCAAAACGCGTGGACGAGGCTTTCACCGCCGCGAGATCAGCCGGCGGCGACTTGCTGTGCGGTGAGGCCGGCGACTGGCTGTTGCAATACGCGCCGGGGGATTTTGGCGTCGCAGGACACGACAGGTTTATCCGGGTCTACAGCAAGCTCGCTGCGTCCTGAGCGTTGCCGCAGCACAGTTCAGCGCTGCCGGTTGCAAAAGCAAATCGGCTGCAAAGGCCCGCCTGGCGGGCATTTGCAGCCGATTGTCTGGTGCGGTCGGCTTGGCGCGGACGCCCTGGCGTAATGCTGTCAGACGGCGGGTTTGACCTGCTCCGCGACAGGCGGGGTGCCTTCGGGGATGCCGGTGTCGCCGGCGAGCGGATCGTCCGCTGGGCCTTGTTTCTTGCGCAGCTTTTCTTCTTTCTTGGCCTTCTTGGCCATTTCTCTCTGGCGTTTGGCGAAATCGTAGTTGGGCTTGGCCAATTTATGTGTCCTTTTGACGAGTGGCAGGGGTAACAGTCCGAGAGTAACCGCTTTTGCCCCCTGATGCACCCTTTTGGGCGGGATTCCCCTGCTGGCGCTCAGTTGCGGACCCGGGGTTTAGGCATCGGTTCGACGATCGTGCGCAGCATGTTCTTGTTGCGTTCGGCGCGACTTTGCCCGAGCGCCGGTTCCTTCAAGCAGCAGCTCACTTGGTCGAGAAAGCTCTTAACTTCGCACGCTTTGGTGATGTGCATTGGATGCTTGAGAACGCCGCCATAGGGCTGGAAATGCCCGTCCTGCGCGGCTTTTCAGCCGGTCAAGCGCCGATTACACCGCCATCGCCGGTGCCCTGGTATGCCAATCCGTGACGCGCTGGTAAGCGTCTCCGGCCTGCAACAGCAGCGCTTCGGCAAAAGGCTTGCCGACCAACTGGAAGGCCACCGGCATGCCGCCGGCGAAGCCGCACGGAACCGATAGCGCCGGCAGGCCGAGGTAATTGATGCCGCGTGTGCAATGGGTGATGGTGCCAATCCTGGCGGCGACGGCTGCCGGATCGCCGGCTGTGGTTTCCGCGATGGTGGGCACAGGGATCGACAGCGCAGGCAGGTGCAGCATGTCGGCGCCTTTCATCGCCGTGGCGAGATACTCGGCGGCGATCTTGGCGCGCAGTGACAAGGCCTCGGTGTAACGCGTCGCCGGGTAGTAGAGGCCGGGCTCAATGCGGCTCCTCACCTGGTCGGCGTAATCGTCCGGGCGCGTCGCCAGCCAGTTGCGGTGGATGCCGGCCGCCTCGACCGCCATCACCACGATCATCAGCGCGTTGACGAGGCTCATGTCCGGCGCGGTGGTGGCGACGGTTTTTGCACCGCGCTCGCGCAGTGCGGCGAGCGAGGCATCGAGCAGGGCTTTGACTTCGGCGGTGACGTGCTCGTAGTAGTAATTGCCCGGCACGGCGATGGTCACGCCCTTGAGGCCACCGCTGAGCGCGGTTTCGTAGTCGGGAACGGCGAGGCGCGCAGCAGTCGGGTCTGCGGCGTCCGCACCGGAAATAATACTCATCAGGCGCGCGCAGTCGCGTGCGTTGCGCGCGAGCGGGCCGATGCAGTCGAGCGACCAGGACAGCGGCATGGCATTGGCGCGGCTGACGCGCGACCAGGTCGGCTTGAGCCCGGTGAGGCCGCACATCGCGGCGGGGTGGCGGATCGAGCCGCCGGTGTCCGAGCCTAGTGAGGCGCTGACCAGGCGCGCCGCCACGGCCGCACCAGAGCCGCTCGACGAACCGCCGGTGACGTGGTCCGTGTTCCACGGATTGCGCGCGTGGCCATAAGGCTCGTTATAGCCGGTGGGCGACAGGGCGAACTCGGCCATGTGCAGCGTGCCAAGGTCAAGGGCGCCGGCGGCGTCCAGCTTGTTCAGTACGGTCGCAGTCTTGTCGGGCACAAAGCCCTGGCGGATTTTCGAGCCGCCGGCGCAAGGCCGGCCGCTGCGGTAAAACAAATCCTTGTGCGCCAGCGGTACGCCGTGCAGCCGGCCGAGCGGCTTGCCGGCCTTGCGTGCGGCATCGGCCTTGTCGGCGGCGGCGAGCGCCTTGTCCTCTTCGAGCAGCACCACGCAATTGACCTTGGGACCGATGGCTTTGAGGCGGGTGAGGCTGGCTTCGGTTGCAGCGCGTGATGTGGTCTCGCCTGCGGCGATGGCGTCAGCGAGGGCGGTCAGCGACAATTCGTGAAGTGCGCTCATGGCGTGTTGCCCTCAAAGCTTTCAAGCCAGACGACAAAATCGCCCGGGTTGTCGTCGATGCCGAGGCGCGCTTGCGCCGCCCTGGCGACGATGGCGTTATTGGCCTCGAACAGGGGACGGGTGCGTGCGACGCGCTCTGGCGGCAGGTCGATGTATTGCAGAGCCGAGGCGATGTCGCCCAGCGCCGCGTCTTGTAGCGGTTTGCTCATATTCAGCTTCCCGGAATGATGCCCGGCGGCAGGGTCAGGCAATGGTCGGCGATTTCATGCGGCTTGCACCACCAGACGCGTTTGGCCTCGGCGTGCTCGACGCAATGCCTGAAGGCGCGGCGGATCATGCGCAGTCGGAAGGGCTGGCCGAAGACGTAGGGATGAATCGATACATTCATCACCAGCGGATGGCGCTCGCACTGCTCGAGCATTTCGTCAAACTGCTCGGTGATCATGTCGCAAAAGGCCTCGGCGTAGCCTTTGCGGTGGATGACGTGCTGCGAATCGTTGAGCTCGATCGGGTAGGGTACCGACAGGATGGGCCCGGAGCTCGTGCGCATCCACACCGGCTGGTCGTCCATCGGCCAGTCCATGATGTAGGTGTAACCGATTTCCTTCAGCAGGTCGGGCGTGTTGCCGGTCTCGTATGCACCCGAACCCATCCAGCCCTTGGGCGCTTTGCCCTCGTGCCTGGCGATGGTGTCGGTGACTTCGCGCAGGATGCGCTCTTCGTCGGGCTGCCACAGGCCCTTGAGGTTTTCGGCGTTGCTGCGGCCGTGGGCGACGATTTCGTCGCCGCGCTTGCGGATGAAATCGGTGATTTGCGGCGCGTACCGGTAGATCAGGCTGTTGGTGTTGTGGCCGGCGGGGAGTTTCAATTCATCGAGCATCTCAAACAGGCGCCAGATGCCGATGCGGTTGCCGTAGTCGCGCCATGAATAATTGCGATGTGTCTGCGGCTCGCCGGTCTTGGCCGGGTCGTGGCCGAGCCCGGCACCGAAGGCGAACCACTCGATGTTGGTGGTGATGGTGAAGGCGAGGCGCTTGCCTTGCGGCCAGGAGTAGTCTTTCCGCTCGGGGAGCGGAATAAAGTCGTAGCGCGAGTGCTGGGGGAGGAGGGGTTTGGTGCTCATGCCTATAACCTTTTCATGAAATGCCGTTCGCGCTGAGCCGGTCGAACCGCCCTTCGACAAGCTCAGGGCGAACGGGGAACTTCGACCTACTCCACCTTCGCCCCTGACGCCTTCACCACCGGCGCCAGCTTGGCGATTTCCTTGCTCATCATGTCACCGAAGGCTTCTGGCGTGGTGGCGATGGGGTCGGCGCCGAGGTTGTCGAACACGCGCTTGATTTCCTCGGTAGCGATGACCTTGGCGAACTCGGCGTTGAGCTTGCGCACAATGGCCGGGTCCATGCCCTTGGGGCCGAGGATGCCGCTGTAGAGCACGACATCGAAATTGCCGACGCCGGCCTCGCCCATGGTTGGTACGTCCGGCGCTGCGGTGACGCGCTTGGGCGTGGTCACGGCGAGGGCGCGCAATTTGCCGGCCTTGGCGTTGGACACCGCCGGCGGCATGCTCGAGAACACGAAGGCCACTTCATTGCCCAGAATGGCCTGGGTTGCCGGGTTGCTGCCCTTGTAGGGGATGTGCACCACGTCCAGACCCTGACCGGTTTTGAACATTTCACTGGCGAGGTGAAGAATGGTGCCGTTGCCTGACGAGCCGTAGGAGAACTTGCCCGGCTGCGACTTCATCAGCGCGGCCAGTTCCTTTACGCTTTTCGCCGGCGAGGACGGGTGCACCACCAGCATCAGCGGCGTCGACGCAAACAGCGCGATGGGCGTGAAGTCCTTGATCGAGTCGTAGGGCAGCTTGGGGTAAAGGCTGGCGTTGATGGCGTGCGAGGTGATGTCCTGCAGCCAGATGGTGTAGCCGTCGGGCGCGGCCTTGGACACGATGTCGCCGGCGATGGTGGTGCCGGCGCCGGGACGGTTATCGACAACCACCGTCTGGCCGATGGTGGTGGACATCTTGGCGGCGATGGCGCGCGCCAGTACGTCCGAAATGCCGCCGGCGGCAAAGCCGACGACCATGCGTATCGGCTGTTTCGGGTAATCGGCCTGGGCAAAGGTGCTTCCCGCGCACAGCATCAACAGGCCGATGGCGCCGGCTTTGAGGGGATTTCTCAACAACATGGTTTTCTCCGGAAAATGAATAAAAAAATCGGGTGCTTGTCTGTCATGGTGCGAACACCACTTAAAAGCTGTTCACCACAGACGGCACAGAGAACGCAAAGAACACAAAGAACACAGACCAGGTCCCGCCCCCCGGGGGGCTTCAAGTATTTCTCTGTGTTCTTTGTGCGCTCTGTGGTGCAAGTTTTCGATGTTCTCAGGCAGCATCAACGCACGACGCTCATTTCACGCCGAGAAATTTGTGCATGGTGGCATGGTCGTCGCGCAGCACATCGGCGGCGCCGTGCCAGACAATCCTGCCGGTCTCGAGTATGTACACTTCGTCGGCCACGGCGAGGGCGCTGTAGAGGTTCTGCTCGACCAGCAGGATGGCGAGGCCGGTCTTCTTGAGCTCGGTGATGATGCTCTCGAGGTGCTGCACCATTACCGGGGCGAGGCCTTCAGAGGGCTCGTCCATCAACAGCAGCGTCGGGTTGAGCATCATCGCGCGTCCGACCGCAAGCATCTGGCGCTCGCCGCCAGAGAGCTGGTTGCCGCGGTGGTTGCGCCGTTCGCCGAGGCGCGGAAACATGTCGAATATGCGTTGCACCGTCCAGGCGCCGCCGTCGGCGCCGCGTGATTCGACCATGGTCAGGTGCTCGGTCACGCTGAGCGATGGAAACAGGCGCCGCCCCTGCGGCACCAGGCCGATGCGCTGCTGGGCAATGGCGTGAGGCGTCAGGCCGCGTAATTCGCGGCCGAGGTATTTGACGCTGCCCGAGACAACCTGCGGCGCGGTGAAATTCATGATTGAGCGGATCAGCGTGGTCTTGCCCATGCCATTGCGGCCGAGCAGCGCGACGACGCTGCTGGCGGGCACATCCAGCGTAACGCCGTGCAGGATATGCGCGTCGCCGTAATTGCTGTGCAGGTCGCGGACTTCAAGCATGGTGCGGTTTCCCGAGATAGACCTCTTGCACTTTTTCGTTGCCGCGAATGGCGTCCGGAGTGTCCTCGACCAGCACCTGGCCGTGTTGCAGGCAGGTGACGTAATCAACGAGGCCCAGGGCGAGGTCCATGTCGTGCTCGATCAGCACCAGCGTCAACGTGCGCGGCAGTGCACGGATGATCTCGGCCATGCGCACGCGCTCGGCCGCCGACAGGCCGGCCGCGGGTTCGTCGAGCAGCAGCAGCGTCGGTTTGCCGGCGAGGGCGAGCGCCAGTTCGAGTTGGCGTTGTTCGCCGTAGGAGAGGTCGCGTATCGGCACGCCGCGGCGTGCGCTCATGCCGCTTTCGGCGAGGGCCTCCTCGAGGGCGGCGTGTTCGGCGGCATTGAGTTCGCCCGAACCAAACAGCGAAAACTTGCGCGGAGACAGGCCACGCACGGCAAGGCGCAGGTTGTCTTCCACCGACAGGGCGGCAAACAGATTGGTGATCTGGTAGGTGCGGCCGATGCCGAGGTGGGCCTTGGCATGGGGTTTGAGCCGCGTGACGTCATTGCCGCGAAACGCGACCCGGCCCGACGAGGGCCGGATGTCGCCGGCGATGGCGTTAAAGAGCGTGGTCTTGCCGGCACCATTGGGGCCGATGATGGCGCGCCGTTCGCCCGCCTTCACCGATAGCGACACGCCGTCCACGGCGCGCAGCGCGCCGAAGGTGACGCTGACGTTATCTAGTTTGAGCAACGGGTCGGTCATCGAGGTTTCGAAAAAGCTTGAACTGCAAAGAAAAGCTTGCACCACAGAGGGCACACAGAACACGGAGAAGGCAAATCCGGATTGCAAGACTTGCTGCTGGTTTCTCAGTGCGCTCTGTGTTCTCTGTGGTGCAAGGGGGTCGGATTGGGTTTAGAGACCAAGCCGCATCAGGATTTCTTGATGCCCTGGTAGGTGCGTGAATACGGCGGCTGCGCCATGTAAGTCTCCGGCGCGTACTTCCAGAACTGGCCGACGTTGGGATAGGAGGCGATGGGCACGTTCCACAGCTTGCCGTCCGGGCGCTTGACGGTCTTGCGTATGTACATGTCGTACACCGGGTTGCCGTAGGCGTCGAGCTCGACGGTTTTGCCCAGCGGCGAGCCGGTCAGCTTGACCGCGCGCACTTCGTTGAGGAAGTTGACCTTGTCCTCGACCTTGCCGTTGACGCGCTTGATCGCCTCGGCCAGCCACATCGCGCCCGAGTAGTGCGAAAAGCCGTAGATCGACGGCAGCTTGTTGTAGGCCTTGCTGTAGTCGGCGAGGAACTTGTTGTTGGCCGGGTCGTCGCGGCCTTCGCAGAAGTGTGCGCCGGAAATCAGGTTCTCGGCCTCGGGTCCGAGAGTGCGGATGACCGACTGGTCGGTGGCGTTCTGGCAATAGAGCACCTGGATCTTGTCCTTGAGCCCGAAGTTGGCGAACTGCTGGATAAAGCGCGACGCATCGGCGCCGGTCTCCATCACAAACACCACGTCGGGTTTGAGGTTCTGGATCTGCGCCAGGTAGGGGCTGAAGTCGGCGGTGTTCAGCGGGTTCCAGAACTGTTGCACGATCTGGCCGCCACCCTCGGTGAAGGTCTGGCAAAAGCCGCCGCACTGCTCGTGGCCGAAGGCGTAGTCCTGCGAAATCGTCACCGCCTTCTTGTAGCCCTGCTTGAGGCCGTAGTCGGCGATCGGGCGTGGCGTCTGGCTGGCTGAGTAGCCGGCGATGCGCACGACGTTGTTGAGGCGTTTGCGCTGCGTCAGTTCGTCGGCGGCGATGACCGGGATGAAGTAGGGGATGCCATTGCCCTTGACGTACTCGGCCACGGCGAGGCCGGTGTTGGCAAGGATGTTGCCGACCAGCCAGTGGACGTTGCGCTGCTCCACCAGGCGGCGCGCCTTTTGCAGCGACACGTCGGGGTTGGCGCCGTCGTCCTCGACGATGACCTCGATGTCGCGACCGGCGACCTTCTTGCCGACCTGCTCCCAGTACAGGTTAAAACCCTCGACCACTTCGCGACCGCCGGCGGCAACGACGCCGGTGAGCGGGGCCATCAGGCCGATGCGGATCGGGCCGGTCTGTGCCGAGGCGGTATGCACCCAGGGGCCGACCGAGGTGGCGGCACTGGTCGCAGCGGCGGCGCCAGTGGCTTGCAGGAACTTGCGGCGGTTCATCATGCTGTTCTCCAAGAGTGAAGGGTGAGTGAGCGGGAGCGTGTTACGGGTTTTGCCTGGAGCGGCGCCGCGCGAGCAACTGGCGCGCCTTGCCAACCAGGCCTTCAGGGGCAAAAATCATCGTGATAATGAACATGAAACCGAGCACCATGGACCAGCGCTCGGTGTACAGGCTGACAAGGTTTTCGAGGGTGATGATGACGATGGAGCCGATAAGCGAGCCGAACAGCGTGCCGATGCCGCCGACGATGGCCATCAGCAGTCCGGCCACCGACTGCCTGAGTTCCACCGTGGAGGGGCTGACAAAACTGTTGTAGAACGCATACAAAATGCCCGCCATGCCGGCAAAAAAGCCCGATACGACAAAGCCGATAAAGACATGCAGCGGCACGTTGTAGCCGAGCGCCTTCATGCGTGTTTCGCTCTCGCGTATGCCCTTCAGCGTCAGGCCGAAGGGCGAGTTGACAAAGCGCCACATGGCGAGGGCCATCAGCGCGGTCACGACGAGGGTGAAGTAATAGAGGTTGACATGGGTCGCCAGCCACTCGGGCTTGACCGTGCCGCGGATGCCGTTTTCGCCGCCGGTGACCGAGGTCCAGCGCAGCGACACGCCCCAGACAATCATGCCCAGTGCCAGCGTCAGCAGCAGGAAGTACACGCCCGAAGTGCGGATGGCGAGGGCGGCGAAGACCATTGCGGTACCGGTGGCGGCGAGCACGCCAAGGGCGATGCCCACCCACAGCGAACCGCCCGCGGTGGTGACGTAATAAATCAGCACATAGGTGGAGACGCCGAAAATTGCGCCGTGGCCCAGCGGCGTGCGTCCGGCGTAACCGGCAAGAATGTCGATGGACATCGCCAGCGTCGCGAAAATCAGCATTTGCGTGGCGAGGCTGGTCTGGTAGCCGGAAATGGCAAAAGGCAGCAGCGCCAGCGCGGCGAGCACCAATGCTGTCCAGACGTAGTGCTTGTTCAGCATGAATGCCTACTGCCCGCGCTGTCATTCCGAGCGCAGCGAGGAATCTGCTTTTGCCTGTCCGCCGAAAAGCAGGTTCCCCGGCCCTTGGCCCCGGAATGACAGGGCGGGTGGCGCAGTAGTGCGCTCATGTGGCCCGCCCGAACAAACCCAGCGGCCGGAAGGCCAGAAGCACAGCCATCGGTCCGAAAATGACAAAGTAGGAGAGCTCGGGAAACCAGACCTGGCCGAAGGTGTTGAGCATGGCCACGAGCAGCGCGCCGACTGCGGCGCCGGCGAGGCTGCCGCGCCCGCCGATGATGACCACGGCCAGGCTGAACACCAGGATTTCGGCGTCGGCGGTGGGGTAGAGCGAGAGGAAGGCGCCGCCCAGCGCGCCGCCTGTGCCGGCGAGGGCGGTACCCAGCATCAAGGTGTAAATGAAGACGCGGCGGATGTTGACGCCCATGGCCTCGACCATTTCAGCGTCATCGACTCCGGCACGGATAAGTGCGCCGAGGCGTGTGCGGTTGAGCAGCAGCCACAGGCCGATGAAAATCGCCACGCCCACGGCCAGCACGAACAGCCGGTACTTGGGATACGTCACGCCGAGTAACTGTGCCGGGCCCTGCAGCCATTGCGGCACCGGCACGGTAAAGGTGTCGCCGCCCCAGATCACCAGCATGGCATCGTTGAGCACCAGCGCCACGCCCACGGTCAGCAGCACCTGGCGCAGGTCGTTGCCGCGCACAAAGCGCAACAGCAAGGTGTCGATCAGCAAGCCCGCCACCGCCACTGCCGCCGCGGCGCTGGCAATGCCGATGGCGAAACTGCCGGTTTTCATGGCAACGGTGAATGCGATGTAGCCGCCCAGCAGGTAGAGCGCTCCATGCGCCAGGTTGACGATGCGCATCAGCCCGAAAATCAGGGTAAAGCCGCTGCCAACCACGAACAAAAGCGCGGCGAAGGTCGCGCCGTTGAGCAGGTTGAAGCCGAGCATCGACATCCGTCAGTCCTTGTTTATTTGGCTTGCGGCTTTTGTTTCATGTACCAGTCAAGGATTTCCTCGCCGTTCCAGTGTACGACACCGGGGAAGCGGCTCATGTAATCGTACACGGCCTCGAGGTATTTGATGCGAAACGGCTGGCCGCTGACATAGGGGTGGATGGCAATGGCCATGATGCGCGGCCGCTCGGCGCCTTCCATGTAGAGCCGGTCAAAGGTATCGACGCACTTTTGTTGCCAGTAGGCGGCTTCGTGGTGTTGCACCAGCATGGCCGGGATGTCGTTGGTCTCGACTGAGTAAGGTAGGGTGATCAGCGGGCCTTTTTCTGTCTTGATCTCGGTCGGCTCATCGTCATAAACCCAGTCGCCGATGTATTTGACGCCGGCCGCGGCAAGGTATTCGGGGGTTTCCATGGTCTGCGTCAGGCCGGGTCCGAGCCAGCCGACCGGGCGCTTGCCGGTGAATTTTTCGATGGTGTCCATCGAGCGGTTGATCATGCCCGGCTGGTCTTCTTCTTTGTGGATCGGGCCCTGCTCCCAACTGTGCCCCATGAACTCCCAGCCCGAGTCCCTGCAGGCGCCGGCGACGCGCGGGTAATCGAGGCAGACACGGGCATTGATCGACAGCGTCGGGCGCATGCCAAGCTTTTCGTACAGCGCGTGAAAGCGCCAGAAGCCGACGCGCATGCCGTACTCGTGCCAGGACCAGTTGGGGACGTCGGGCAGCAGTATCGCGCCGGTGGGGGGCGGCAGGACCTGGCGCGCCATCGGTTTGGCGATGTCCCAGACTTCGAGGTTGACGATGGTCCAGACGATGATGCGGCCATCGCCGGGAAGCTTGAGCGGGGGGCGGTCAACAATGGCGCTGAAGGGTACGCGCTCGCGCGGTTGCATGGTCATGATTCAGGGTCTCCGGGTATTTTTTAAAGTATGAGAGGGTTTGGTTTCAGGCGGCGCCAAGTTCCGGCGACGCCATGATGGCGGCGTTGTTCATGATAAAGCCGAATGCGGTGCCCATGCAAAGCAGCGCTGCGCTGTGCAGTTCGGGGGCGTCCATGGTATCGACGCAGTCTTCGGCGACGATGACCGCGTAGTCTTTCGAGCAGGCCGCCACCACTGTCGAGAGCACGCAACTGTTGGTATTGACGCCGCTGACAATGAGGGTGTTGATGCCGTGCGAGCGCAACACGAAGTCGAGGTCGGTGCCGACAAAGCAGTCGTAGCGCTTTTTGGTGTTGACCACCCAATCGCGCTTTTCGTCATACAGTTCGGGAATAATTGTGCAGCCCGGCATGCCGGCGATGTTGTGCGTCAGCACGTTCTTGCGCGGGTTGTCGGGGTTCTCGGCGCGCGTGCGCCAGAACGGGTTGACGCGGATTTCCTCGGCGTCGCGATAAGTTGTCACCAGGTGCACGATGGGAATCGCCTTGTCGCGGCACCAGCCGAACAATGCCTTGTTGGCGTCGATGACGCGCCGCGCCTGCTCCCCGCTTTGCACCGGCATGGTCGCCACCGACAAATCGAGGTGGCCGCGATGCAGGTCTATGGCCACCACTGCGGCCTTGATTTTGTCCACACCCAGATTCATTCGTTTTCCCCGGACGCCAGGCTGCGCATTCTGTCATGCCGGGGTCTGGAGCCGAGGAACCTGCTTCCCGGTCCCGAACAGCAGATTCCTCGCTGCGCCCGGAATGACAGGGTTTGCGACAGACGTATTTCGAAGTTAATGGTACCGCTCAAGCCGCGCTGAACTGCAGCTTGCTCTGGTCGATGCCGAACTTGTCGGCCAGCCAGTCGTTCATCAATTCCTGTCCCAATGTAGGGTTGTCATGCTGGCAGTGCTCGGCGCCGGTTTCCTCGGCCGAAGTTAGTCTCAGCGTGACGTCCTTGCCGCGCGCCCTGGCGTAATCATAGACCTTGGTCGCCTGTGAGACGGTCAGCACGTCATGGCCGCCATGCAAGACCAACAACGGGCACTTGATGTGGTCGAGGTGGCCTTCGAGTGTGAAGTCCCTGGCCTTTACCATGGATTCGTTCATCGATTTGCAGCCGAATACCCAGCGGATGTGCTCGGCGAGGCCGTGGCTGTCGTCGGCATTGCCCCACAAGTCGGTAATGGCCCAGACCGCGCCATGGGCAATGACTGCGGCGAGGCGTGGCTCGTAGCAGCCGGCCCGCGCGGCGTAGTAACCGCCGAGACTGGAGCCGCAGCAGGCAATGCGCTTGGCGTCCACGTCGTCACGTCGTTCCAGCCAGTCGATGCATTTGCCGACCGGCACTTCAGTATCTACGCGGTTGGGAAGCTTGTGCCGGCGCAGCGTGCCGCCCTGGCCGGGCAGGTCCACCATCAGCACCGAAATGCCGCGTTGCAGGGCACCGTGGGCCTGCATGAACCACATTTCGTCCTTGATCGAATCGAGGCCGCCGAAGCAGATCAGCACCGGGTGTTTGTCATCGCGATTTTTACTCGCCTGCGGTGTGCGCACAAAGTAGCCGCAAATCGTCACGCCGTTTTCGTAGGGAATTTCCACCGCTTCGCCCTTGGGCGTCAGATGGCTGATGAATTTTTTCGAGCAGGCCTCCATTTTTTCGAAGGTCGGCAACCTGCGCGGGTCTTCGGGTGCGAGGTGAAATTCGGCCTGGCGGTAGTAGTCGGCGGCGCGCAGGAAGCAATTCATGGCGCTGCGCACGTGGCCCAGCTTTTCCTCGGCCAGGCCGCGGTTCCAGTTGTTGTCGGCGACGACCATCCATTCCATGTGCCAGGATTCCTTGTCGCCGGGAATCATGCGGCTGGCGGCGAGAAAGCATTCGCTGACGGCGCCGCCGCCTTCCTGGGTTTCGCCCAGGGCGCGGCGGAACTGGTAGGTCAGCCAGGGATGTTCCGGCCAGTGGTGCCAGCCATAGGGCTCGTAATGGGGCTGGCGATTCGCGGTGATTTTCTCAATCTGGTTGTCTTCGGTGGCATTCGAGCCCATGGGCGATTTCCTGTCTGTCGGGGACGGGCAAAGCGAAATTCAACATTTCGGATTTTCATTCAAGTCACTTGAACGGGGGCTACTTTAGGAAGAGTCGGGCATTGCCGTCAAGCAAAATCCGCTTTGGTGCATCGCCGCACTGAATACGGGCGCAATACGGCTCGGCACGACGGCTCAAGCCGCAATTGCGCCGCGGTCGGTATGTGAGCGCACAGACCGCGCTGCCGGAACGGGCGATAAGGAGTCATCCGGGCTGAAATCCTTGCGCCGGCCTGCGAATTCGGGGGAACACCTTCGGGGGAACACCATATGTCCAGCAATAACGAACTCATTCAGCAACTGCTGCTGTTGTCGGCTGTGCGCTTTTTTTTCATTTTCGGCATCGTTGCGGCCTGCGTCGGCCTGGGGTTGATGTTTTTCAGCGCCCGGGTATTCCGCCTGTTCGGCGCGGTCAACCATTATGTATCGACGCGCCGCGGGCTCCGTCATATGTCGCTGGCGCGTGACGTCGAGACCGGCGTGCACGGGCATCGCCGCATTGCCGGCGCGATAATGATGCTGGCCGCCGCGTATTCGCTGGCCGGGCTGCTGTTCTGGTTCGACGGCGCGGCCTTTGTCTATGCCCTGGGACTGGGTTTTACGGACAAACTCGCCTTGTGGCTGATCGAGTCCACGCGCTGGATGTTTTTGCTCGGCAGCCTTGCGGGCGCGGTGGTCGGTTTCATGTTGATGTTCATGCCCGCGCCACTACACCGCTTGGAAGCGCTGGTCAATCGCTGGTATTCGTTCCGGCGCGCCAGTGTCGGCCTTGACGGCATGTACGCGCCCGTCGACCGTTTGGTGAGTGCGTTTCCACGAGTCTCCGGATTCATCATCGTCGCCGGCGCGGTGGTCGTGGTCGCGAATTCCACCGCACTGCTGTTGGGCGTTCGCTAGCCCCGGTCCGTCGCGGTCAGAAGGTCGGCGGCGTGCTGACCCAGATAATGCGCGCGTGTTGCTTCGCCGGGTTTCGATAGCTGTGCGGGATTTCCGAGCGAAAGGTAAAGGAATCGCCGGCCTCGAGCAGGTAGGTGCGGTCGCCAACGGTCAGTTCCAGTTCGCCGTCGATGACAAAGCCCACCTCCTCGCCGTCGTGCGACAGCAGGCCCTCGCTGCCTCCGCCGGGCGCGAGAATGTGCAGATTGCCCTCGAGCAGGTGGCGTCCTTCGGCGGGAATCAGCCGCTCGAGTTGCGAACCGGCCCTGTCGATTGAAAACGCCGGGCGTTTGCCGCGTCGCGCGACAATGCCGCGGTCGGCGCTTTCGTCGGCGAACAAGGCCGCCATGCTGACGTTGAGTGCGGCAACGATCTTGTGCAGCACCGTGACCGAGGGCAGGGCGGCGCCGTTCTCGATCTTGGAGATCATGCTCTCCGAGCAGCCGACGCGGCCCGACAGGTCGCGCAGCTTGAGCCCCTTGATCAAGCGCAGCGCCTTGATATTGGCGCCGAGGCGGTCGTTTTGTTCGGAGGCGCTGTTCGATGCTCGCTGACGCGGCGCAGTTTTGCGCCGGCTGCTGCGGGCGGGGGGGCGGTTCGCGGCTTTGCGGGGTGATGTGACCATGCGCGCCAGTCTAGCGTTTGCGCGGCCGGCTGTCTTGCGCGGCCGGTTCGTCCTTCAGGCTTTTTGCCCTTTGTTTTGGCCCTTTGCGCCGCCCGGCGCTCCGGACATCAGTACTGGTACTGCCGGTGGCTGGTGCGCTCATCCGGCCTCCGGCGCGAGTTCATGCAGTGCCTTGTAGTGTGACAGGAACACCTTGCCGCTCAGGTCGGTGACAAAGCTGGTGTGCTGCAAACTGTCTATCACCGGCCCTTTTATTTCCGACAGGTGCAAGCGCAGGCCGGAGTCGCGCAGGCTGAGCATTCCAGCGCGCTTTGAACGGCGCCCGTTTTTCAGCAAAAGAACCTTGATGACCAGCTTCGATCACGCCGGCTTGATGCAGCAGAGCGCCGCCGCCCTTAGCGGACTGCCTGCGCATGGTCTATGCGCTCGCGCAGCGCCGCGATGTCCTTGCGCTCGCCGCGCACGCTGAAAGAGGCGCCCTCGGCGTCGGCCTGCTCTTCGAGCACCTCGCAATTGGCGAACAAGTCGCCGCGCAGGTGCTGTGCCGACCAGGGCAGGAACAGTTCGGCCGTGACCAGGCGCTTGTTGAAAAACGCGCGTATGGCCTTGTGCAGCCTGGCAACGTCGTCCTTGTCCACGGCGCTCATGACAACGCACTTCGGGTATTGCTCGCGCAAGGCCCTGGCGTGCGCGGCCTGCTCTTTGGCATCGCCAACCTGGTCGATCTTGTTGAACACGCGCAAGCGCGGCAGCTTGCCGGCGTGGATGTCGGTGATCACCTTGTCTGTCACCGCGATCTGGCGCTCGAACCCGGGGTCGCTGGCGTCAATCACGTGCAGCAGCAGCGACGCTTCTGCGGCTTCTTCGAGCGTTGACTTGAACGAGGCAACGAGGTCGTGCGGCAGGTTCTTGATAAAGCCCACGGTGTCGCTGACCAGCACGTGCGGTATGCCCTCGGGCACCAGCGCGCGCACGGTGGTGTCGAGGGTGGCGAACAGCTTGTTCGCCACCAGCACTTCGCTGCCGGTCAACGCGCGCATCAGCGTGGATTTGCCGGCGTTGGTGTAGCCGATCAGCGCGACGCGCGCGAGGCCCTGGTTTTGCTGGCGCCGTGCGCGCTGGGTCCGGCGTTCGAGATCGAGGGCGACAATCTCCTGCTTCAGTTCGGCGATGCGGTCGCGAATCTTCGTGCGGTCGGCCTCGCCCGCGCCTTCGCCGGCGCCGCGGCCGCCGACGCCGCTGCGTTGCCGCCCCTGCGGCCCGGCCAGCTTGGCCGCCTCGCGCAGTCGCGGCGCGAGGTAACGCAGCCGCGCGATCTCGACCTGGGCGCGCGCCGCATTGGAGCGCGCGTGGCGGTGAAAGATTTCGAGAATGACCATGGTGCGGTCCATGACGTCGCAGCCGATTTCGTTTTCGAGGTTGCGCGCCTGCGACGGCGATATCTCGTGGTCCACCAGCACGAAGGCGGCGCCGCGGGTGTCGTTTCGCGTCTGAGACTTGGCCGCTTCGCGCGCGGCGACCGCGCCATGGCGCGCAATGCGCGGTTCTGCCGCTTTAACCACGCGCTTTGCCGGCATGTGCGCCGGTTGCGGCACATCGTCGGGATGGGCCTCCTCGGCGTGCACGAAGCGCCGCATTTCCTCACGCTTGCCGCTGCCTAGGTAGGCCGTCGAATCAAAACTGGCGCGTTTTTGCGTGAACGTCGCCACCACCTCGAAACCCAGCGTCTTCGCGAGTTCGCGCAGTTCGCTCAGCGATGACTCGAACTCGAGGTCGCTGACCGAGGACAACTGTACCGCGGCCACAACCGCGCGCTGCGGGGTGGCGCTGACTTCATTGGGCATTGGTGAGTCACTTTGCGGGCGTAATCAAGGGCCGATTTTACGGCCAATGGCGGCTAAAACACAGCACATCATCCCAAGCCATACGACCGGCACAAACCCGGATCATATGCGGGAAAAACCCGCCAGGCGGACCTTTCCAGCCGATCACCCTTATGGCAGCTGGGTCGGCGTGGTGCGCAGTTCGCGCTCCACCAGCGCCGCCAGGTCCAGCAGCGCGCGCAAGTCGGCGGCGCCGAAGTCGCGCGGTCGGTGGTCCATCACGCACAGCGTGCCGACATAGCTGCCGTCAGGCGCGCTGATCGGCTGACCGGCGTAAAAACGCACGCGCATTTTGGCGGTGACGAGGGGGTTGTCGGCGAAGCGGTCGTCGCCGAGGGCGTCGCCGACCACCAGCGCGCGGTCGCCGAGGATGGCGTGGGCGCAAAACGCCTGGTCGCGCGGCGTCTGCGCGAGGATGTCGCCAACGCGCGACTTGAACCACTGGCGGTCGGCGTCGACCAGAGTGATCGCGGCGATCGGTACGTCGAACCGGCTGGCGGCGAGGCGTGTGATGCGGTCGAAACGCTCCTCGGCGGGCGTATCGAGCAGCGACAACGCGCGCAGGGCGCGCAGGCGCTTTTGCTCATCCACGGGCAGCGGCGCGCGCTGCCAGCGGGCGTGGGCGCGCAGCATCCAGGCGCGCAGCTTGGTGCGCAGGTATTCCTGCGACGCCGGGGTCACCAGCCAGTCGGTGATGCCGGCAGCCTGTACAAAGCCCGGCGGTGCGTCCTCGGGGGCGAGCATGATCACCGGCAGTTGCGTCATGTGCGGGCCGGCGCGCAGCGCGCGGTAAAAAGCAAGGCCGTCGTCGGTCACCAACTGGCGCTCAATCATCATCAGTGCGGGCCGGGCGTTGTGGGCTAGTTCTAGCGCCGTGGCGGCGTCACCCGCGGCCAGCACCACCAGGCCCTCGGCTTCGGCGGCGGCGCGCAGACGCGCAGCAAGGTCGGCATCGGCGCAGGCGATCAGCACCGGGTTGACGGTGACGGCCTGGGTGTCGTACGCGGCAAGCGCGTCGTCACCCGGCAGTTTGGTCGTTTTGGCGGGCGCGTCGGGAAACACGATTTCCTTGCCTTCAGCGGCGGCAAACACTTCCATTGCGCTGCCGGCATCGGCGACGCGCTGGCGCGCCGCGCCGACGAGAGCGTCGAGGGCGTCGTCGCTGCGCGCCGGATCATGGTGGAACAAGGCCAGCCGCTTGACACCGGCCGACACGGCGAGATCGACGACGTATTCCATGGTGCTGTGACCCCAGCCGACGCGCGTCGGATATTCGTCCGCGGTGTATTGGGTGTCGTGGATCAGCAGGTCGGCGCCGGCGATGAAGTCGTGGTGGCGGCGGTCGCCGGGGTGGTCGGGCCGCAGGATGCTGCCCAGCGGCTTGCCGAGCAGACCGGCACTGCGCGAATGGCATTCGTGGTCGGTCGAATAGACCACGGTGACGCCGTCGGCCTCGATACGGTAACCGAGGGTTAGCGCCGGGTGGTTGAGATAGCGCGCGGCGACGCGCACGTCCTCGGCGATGGAAAAGCCGCCCTCGACCAGGTCGTGGTACTGGATATTCGCGCCCAGCGCGTCGAGGCTGACCGGAAAGTAGGCATATTGCATCTGCCCGGCGAGCGTATCGCGCAGCGAGATGCCGAAGCCGTGCGGCGCATAGACATTCCATTCGTTGCCGGGTTTGAAAATCGGCGCAAAAAACGGAAACCCCTGGATGTGGTCCCAGTGGGTGTGGCTGATCAGCATGTGGCCGCGGCGGGGTCCGGCGCTCTCGGCCTCGTTCGTCAGCGCATCGCCGAGGCCGCGCAAGCCGGTTCCGGCGTCGAGCACCAGCAGCGTGTCGCCCGCGGTGCGCAGTTCGACGCATGACGTGTTGCCGCCGTAGCGCACGGTGTCTGGTCCGGGCGAGGGAATGGAACCGCGTGTACCCCAGAAGCGCAGACGCATCAGCGCGTTTCCCGGTTGCCCGTTTTGAGGCGAAAGCGCAAGGCAGGGGCCGCCCGCGCGACTGGCGGGAGCAACGCCGGCGCCGCCGGCGTTGCCGGTTTGGGTCCGGCGTACTGCTGCGCCGCGATTTGCCGGGCGAACAGGCACGCCGGCAGGACAACGCCACGTGCCTGACAAGACTTGCCCTGATGGCGGATCATCGACAAGGCATCGCGGCGCCGACGTGGTGCCGGAGGGAGCGGGTTGGTGGTGCCATCCCCCGATTGTGCCAGACGCGCCGGTTGCCTGTTACCAGCGTCCGCGCGGCCGGCGATGCCGCCGGCAAAACGGATGCCAGGGATTGCGCGTCCATTTGCGCGCCAGCGCACAGAGCGGGTCGTCGTAACCGGCGATAGTGCCCGCCACGGGAACCGTCGAGAGACCCACCGCACCTCGCCCGCCGCGCGCCGGCTCGCAACAAGTTTTTCCACCGAAAGCCGAGTGCCATGTCCATCCTGACGCTGAACGCCGGTTCCTCCAGTTTGAAGTTCGCGGTATTTTCCGCCGATCAGCGCCCCGGCAGCGAAGCGCTGCTGCACGGCAGCGTTGCCGCGGGTACGGAACCTGCGTATTCGCTCGCGCGCGTTCTCGAAGCTGCAACTCCGGCCGTCCGCCGCGGTGGATTTAGCGGCGTGGGGCACCGCTTCGTGCACGGTGGCGAGGAGTTTTGCGCGCCACGACTTTTCAGTGAAGCAATGATGGCGGGGCTCAAGCGGCTGGTGCCCTTTGCCCCCGAACACCTTCCGGCTGAAATCGCCCTCGTTGAGCAGGTGGCGCAGCGCTTTCCGGGGCTGCCGCAGGTGTTGTGCTTTGATACCGCCTTTCACCGCGACCTGCCGCGCATGGCGCGGTTGCTGCCGATTCCGCGCCGTTACGAGGCGGCGGGACTGCGCCGTTATGGCTTTCATGGCCTGTCCTTCGAGTTCCTGCGTGCCGAGATGACCCGGCTTGGCGACCCGACGGCGGTGACCGGCCGGGTGATCCTGGCGCATCTTGGCAACGGCGCAAGTCTCGCGGCGCTTCGCGATGGCGCATGCGTGGACACCAGCATGGGCTTCACGCCTTCGGCCGGCCTGGTGATGGCCACGCGAAGCGGCGACATTGATCCCGGCGTTGCCGCCTATCTGGCTCAATCCGAGGGCATGAGTGCCGGGCGCCTCAATACACTGTTCAGCCACGAGTCCGGAATGCTGGGTGTCTCCGAGACCAGCGGGGACATGCGCAAGCTGCTCGAATCCGAGAAAAGCGATCCGCGCGCCGCCGAGGCGGTCGCGCTGTTCTGCTATCAGGCAAAAAAATGGACGGGGGCTTTTGTCGCGGTGCTTGGCGGCCTGGATACCCTGGTCTTTGCCGGCGGCGTCGGCGAGAACTGCGCTGCGATACGGATGCGTATTTGCGACGGACTCGGTTTCCTTGGCATTGAGCTCGATCACGCACGCAACGCGGCGCATGCACCGGTCATCTCCGGTGCCCGGAGCAGGGTGATAGTCCGTGTCATGCGTACGAATGAAGAACTGGTGATTGCACGAGCTGTAAGCGCATTGCTGCACCCCGGAGGCACCGACAGATGAACAAAAGCATCGAAGCCCATTCTTTCGCGCTGGATACGGAGTTACTGAACAACATGCACGCCTACTGGCGCGCGGCCAATTATATTTCCGCCTGCCAGATCTACCTTTACGACAATCCCTTGTTGCGCCGGCCGCTGCAAGTCTCGGATGTGAAGCCCATGCTGCTGGGACACTGGGGCACCACGCCGGGACAGAATTTCATCTATGTACATTTGAACCGCATAATAAAAAAACATGACCTGGACATGATTTACATTTCCGGACCCGGGCACGGCGGGCCGGCCCTGGTGGGAAATACCTACCTGGAGGGTACCTACAGCGAGGTCTATCCGGAGATCAGCGGCGATGAAGCGGGACTGAAAAAGCTGTTCGCGCAGTTTTCATTTCCCGGCGGGATTCCGAGTCATGTGTCGCCGGAGTGCCCCGGTTCGATACACGAAGGGGGTGAATTGGGTTATTCGCTCAGTCACGCTTTCGGCGCGGCCTTTGACAATCCTGATCTGATCGTCGCCTGCGTCATCGGCGATGGCGAGGCCGAAACGGGCCCGCTGGCAACCGCCTGGCATTCCAACAAGTTCCTCAATCCGCTTTCGGACGGCGTGGTGCTGCCCATTTTGCATCTCAATGGTTACAAGATCGCCAACCCGGCGATTCTCGCCCGCATCGGCCGCAAGGAACTCGAACAACTGCTGCGCGGTTACGGCTGGACGCCCTGGTTTGTCGAGGGCGATGACCCCGAGACCATGCACCAGGCCATGGCCGGTACGCTTGACGCAGTACTGGCGCAGATAAAAAGCATTCGCCAGGACGCGCGCGCCGGAACGGACATCGCGCGCCCGCACTGGCCGATGATTGTGCTCAACTCGCCCAAGGGCTGGACCGGGCCGAAGTTTGTTGACGGTGTCGCCATAGAAGGGACCTTCCGTTCGCATCAGGTGCCCTTGTCCGATGCGGCAACGAATGCGGCTCACCTGGGGTTGCTGGAAGATTGGTTGAAAAGCTACAAGCCGGAAGAGCTCTTCGACCAGGCCGGTGCATTGCGAAAGGAGTTGGCGGAACTGGCGCCCGTGGGTACGCGCCGCATGGGCGCCAACCCGCATGCCAACGGTGGACTGTTGCTGCGTGATTTGCGCATGCCGGATTTTCGCGACTATGCGGTCGATATCCCGTTTCCGGGCGCGGTGCAGGCCGGCGACACGCATGTGCTGGGGGTATTTTTGCGCGATGTCGTGAAGCTGAACGAGGACCAGCGCAATTTCCGCATTTTCGGGCCTGACGAAACGCTGTCCAACGGGCTCGAGGCGGTGTTCGAAGTCACCAACAGGCAATGGCAGGCCGAGACGGCACACAACGACGCCTTTCTCGCCCCCGACGGCCGGGTGATGGAAATGCTCAGCGAGCACCAGTGTGAGGGCTGGCTGGAGGGCTATCTGCTGACCGGCCGCCACGGCCTGTTCAACTGTTACGAGGCCTTCATCCACATTATCGATTCGATGTTCAACCAGCATGCCAAATGGCTGACGGTAGCGGCGAAACTGCCTTGGCGGCGCAAGATCGCGTCGCTCAATTACCTGCTGGCTTCGCATGTCTGGCGGCAGGACCACAACGGCTTCAGTCACCAGGATCCGGGCTTTATCGACCATGTCGTTAACAAAAAATCAGCGGTCGTGCGCGTCTATCTGCCGCCCGATGCCAATTGCCTGCTCGCGGTGATGGACCGCTGCCTGCGCAGCCGGCATTGCGTCAACGTCGTGATCGCCGGCAAGCACCCGGCGCCGCAATGGCTGGCGATGGACGCCGCCGTCGCGCATTGTGCGCAAGGCATCGGTGTCTGGACCTGGGCCAGCAACGACGGGGCCGGCAACGGCGGCGACGGTGAACCCGATTTGGTAATGGCCTGCGCCGGCGACGTGCCGACGCTGGAAACACTGGCGGCGGTGTCGATTCTGCGCGAGCACATGCCGGCGCTGAAAATCCGCGTGGTCAATGTCGTGGACCTGATGACGCTGCAGCCGCCCGAAGAACATCCGCACGGTCTCGGGGACGATGAATTCGACCGGCTGTTCACCAAAGACAAACCGATCATTTTTGCCTTTCACGGTTACCCCTGGCTGATCCATCGCCTGACTTACCGCCGCCACAACCACGCCAACCTGCATGTGCGCGGCTACAAGGAGGAGGGCACCATCACAACCGCTTTTGACATGCGCGTGCTGAACGAGCTTGACCGCTTTCATCTGGTGCAGGACGCCATCTACCGCCTGAGCGGCAGTGGCGCTGCGGGCGCGGCCTTGAAGCAACTGATGCAGGAAAAGCTTGCGGCGCATGCGCGCTACATTCCCGCGCACGGCCAGGACATGCCGGAAATCCGCGATTGGAAGTGGCGGGGTGGCTAGGCGCTCTTTTGCGTGATGCGCCGCATCAGCATGGTCCAGGATGTGGCAAAGGCCTGCGTGCCCTCGGCCTGCAGGCGGGCGGCCAGCGCCTGCTCATCGACACCTTCGCGGTGAAATTCCTCGAGCACGGTTTCGGCGTAACCGCCGTCATCGGGGAGTATGGCGCCGGGCCTGCCGTGATTGGCGAAGGCCCTGAGCGTCGCGTCGGGCATGGTGTTGATGGTGTCCGGCGCAGCAAGCGCATCGACGTATAGCGTATCGGACGCCGCCGGGTCCTTGCTGCCGGTGCTGGCCCAGAGCAGTCGCTGTGGCAGCGCGCCGGCCCTGGCGAGCTTTCTCCAACGCGCCGAGGCGAGCAGATCGCGGTAGGCCTTATAGGTCCGCATGGCGATGGCAATGCCGAGGCGGTTGTGGAACTGCGGTGAAATTTCCGCCTTGACTGCGGTGTCCCAGCGGCTGATAAAAACCGATGCCACCGAGCAGACCCTGACATCGAGACCGGCAGCGATGCGTCGTTCGATGCCGCGCATATAGGCTTCGGCGGCGGCAAGGTAGTGCTCGCGCGAGAACAGCAACGTGACATTCACCGGCACGCCGGCAAAAATGGCCTCCTCTATCGCCACCACGCCTGCCGTGGTCCCCGGAATCTTGATGAAAAGATTGGGCCGTTTGGCGCGCCCGTGCAAGGCCTTGGCCGCCTTGATGGTCGCGGCGGTATCTGTGGCGAGCAGCGGCGAGACTTCCAGCGATACCCAGCCGTCGAGGCCGCCGCTCGCGTCGTGGACAGGGCGCAACAGGTCGGCGGCACGGCCCAGGTCCTCCAGCGCAAGCTCGAAGAACAAGGGCTCAACGGGCGTGCCGGCAGCGGCTTTTTCGCGGATGGCGGCGTCGTAGGCAGATCCATCACCGATGGCCTTTTCGAAAATGCTGGGATTGGAGGTGAGTCCGGTCACGTAAAAATCGCTGATGTAACGGGCCAGCGTTCCGCTGGCCAGCAGGTCACGGCTGATGTTGTCCAGCCAGAGGCTCTGACCCAGGTCATGCAATTGCCGTGTTGCGTTCATGCGTGTCCGGTCCATGGATGTCCCGCTTTGCTGATATCAGGTGGATGGCAGATGGTCACTTCGACCGCGTGCTGCTGGTGGTCATCGACCAGCAGCAGCGTTGCATCGTTCTGGGCGACGCCGTCCAGGCTGATGCGCGTGTTGCTGCCCGGTCCGTCCGGCTGCAGTACCGCAATGGCATAGCTGGTTTGGCGGTGGCGGTAGGTCAGCTTGAAGCCCTTCCAGTCGGGGGGCAGGCAGGGCAGAAAATGCAGCCTTCCGGATTCGATGCGCAAGCCGAGCAGCGATTCGAGTATCAGCCGGTACATCCAGCCAGCCGAACCGGTGTACCAGGTCCACCCGCCGCGACCGGTGTGCGGGGGCACCGCATACACGTCGGCGGCGATCACATAGGGCTCTACCTTGTAGGTGGCGACCGCGTCCGCGCTGGCCGCATGATTGACCGGGTTAATCATGTCGAACAACTCCCAGGCGCGGCGCGAATCGCCCAATTCGGCGAAGGCCATCGCCGCCCAGATGGCGCCGTGCGTGTACTGGCCGCCGTTTTCCCTGACGCCGGGAACGTAGCCCTTGATGTAGCCGGGGTTCAGCACCGAGGTGTCGAAGGGCGGATCGAGCAACTGGATCAGTGCCGCATCGCGGCGCACCAGGCGCCGGTCCAGAGACTCCATGGCGGTGCGGGCGCGCGCGACCTCGCCGGCGCCGGACAACACCGACCAGCTTTGCGCGATCGAATCGATCTGGCATTCCGGACTGCGCGCAGACCCGAGCGGCGTGCCATCGTCGAAGTAGGCGCGCCGGTACCATTCACCATCCCAGCCGTGTTGTTCGATATTGCGGCGCAACTGGTCGGCCTCGGCGTAGCAGCGGCCGGAAAAAGCGGCGTCGCCGTGGGCGCGTGCCAGCGTGCCAAAGCGCAGCAGCGTGTCATACAGGAAAAACCCCAGCCATACGCTTTCGCCCCTGCCCTGCATGCCGACAAGGTTCATGCCGTCGTTCCAGTCTCCCGAGCCCATCAGCGGCAGGCCGTGCGCGCCAAAGCGCAGGCCGTGAAGGATGGCGCACACGCAATGCTGGTACAGCGTGGCGCTGCTCTCAGACCAGCCGGGCAGGTCGTAATAGGAGTCGTCCTCGGGGTTGACCGGACGTCCCTCGATGAAATGAATCGATTCGTTCAGCACGCCGGTATCGCCGGTGGTCTGCACGTAACGGCACACCGCCTGCGGCAGCCAGAGGTAGTCGTCCGAGCACTGCGTGCGCACACCGCGTCCGGCCGGCGGATGCCACCAGTGTTGCACATCCCCCTCCGGAAACTGCCGTCCCGCGCATAACAGCAGGTGCGCGCGCACCAGGCCGGGTTCGGCATGCACCACGGCCATGCTGTCCTGCAACTGGTCGCGAAAGCCGAAGGCGCCGCCCGACTGGTAAAAGCCGCTCTTTGCCCAGATGCGGCAGGCGAGGGTCTGGTACAACAACCAGCCGTTGGCGAGCACGTTGAGGGCGGGGTCGGGAGTCTCAACCTGGACAGCGCCAAGAGTGTCTTTCCAGTAATTGCAGGCCGTCTCTAGCGCCTGGCGCGCCCCTTGCGTGCCGTGCAGGCGTTGCAGCAGTTCACCGACGTTGTCGGCGCCGCGCCGACCGCCTGAACCGAGCCGGAAAATGATTTCGCGTTCCTCGCCGTCGACGAGCGTGAAGGGAACCTGTATTGCGGCGCACGGATCGAGACCGGCCCCGACCTTGCCTGAAAGTCTGGCGCGCGACATCGCCGCCGGCTTGCGCAGCGTGCCGTTGCGCCCGATGAATTCACCGCGATCGCCACTGACAGTGACCTGCGGGGCGCGCATTGCGCCGTCGGCATCAAAAAAGGCGATGCGGTCGGAGAACTCGGTGCTGTAGGGATTGCGCGCGCAAATCGCGCCGCTCGACGGGTCGATTTCAGTGACCACATGCATGGCGGATCGGGGCCGCAGGTCGCCCAGCACCCATTCGACATAGGCGGTTACCGAAAGCCGCCGCGTCTGGCCCGAGCGGTTGCGGATTTTCAGCACCGAGAACTTCAGCGATGCCTTGGTATCGACGTAGATGCAAAGTTCCGAGCTTATGCCGTCCTCGTCGTGCTCGAAGATGCTGTAGCCGAAACCGTGGCGGGTCAGATACGGGGCGTTGCCGCCGCACGGGAGCGGCGTGGGCGACCAGAAATGCCCGCTTTCCTCGTCGCGGATGTAAATGGCCTCGCCGCCGGCATCACTGACCGGGTCGTCGCTCCAGGGTGTAAAGCGGAATTCATGGGCATTCTCGCTCCAGGTATAGGCTGATCCGCTTTCCGAGATGACGGTGCCAAAGTTTGCATTGGCGATGACGTTGGCCCACGGCGCGGGTGTCGCCCCTTGCCGTGAGGTGGTGATGTGGTATTCACGGCCGTCTTTGGAGAACCCGCCCAGCCCGTTGAAGAAAAGCAGCTCGCTCTGCCGTTCGGCCGGAACCTCGGTCGCGGCCGTGCGGCGCGACCGCGCCGAAGAGGGGCTCGAGTGCGCCTGGTGCACGAGGGGCGGCTCGCGCTTTTCGTTTGCGCGGCGGCGGGTGATCTGCTCGGTGAGCGCGCCGCGCGTGTCGGAAATGATTACGCGGGCGACGGTCTGGAACAAAATGCGATCTTCGGCCGATATCTGCTCAGCCGTCCTGACAAAGATGCCGCCGGGCCGGTCTGTCAGATGGGCTTCGACGCCGGCGGCGATGAGCCCCATGATTTGTTCCTGCAGCAACTGGCGGTAGCCGGCATGGTCTTCGTTCCAGATCACCAGATCCACCGCAAGGCCCTTCAACCGCCAGTAGGCGTGGGCCTGTACCAGTTGGCGCACCAGGTCTATGTTCGCGGCATCGCCGATTTGCAACAGCACGATCGGCAGATCGCCGGATATCGCATAACCCCACAGACCCGACTGGCCGCGGCGGTTGCGCGCAAGTACGCCGGCATCGGCGCGCAACAGGGGATTGGCGTAAATCACCGAGCCGGCGAGACGGCCGTAGAGTTGCGCATCCGATTCGCTGGCATTGATCTGGCGCAGGTTCACCGAGCTGTGCGTCCAGGCAAGATCGAGCACGCGATCGGCCAGGTGCCGGTCGCGGTATTTGCCCGCCAGTTCGAGCGCGGCGACGCGCGTATCGCCTATGCCGGTGACGATGTCTATCGTTGCCGTCTGCTCGGGATCGAGCGTGATGCAGTGGCGTATTGCGACAATCGGATCGAGCACCGAGCCGTGACTCCCCGACAGGGCGCCGGGCTGCTCCATGGCCAGCGGCGATTCGACGCTGCGGGTGCGGCCGATAAAGCGCATGCGGTCGGTTTCATACGACACCTCGCCGGTCTGCGCACCGTGCACCGCCATCAGATGGAACAACCAGGGCATGGGCTCGCCGACGGAGCGGGGACGGCGCGTGCCGAGAATGGCCTGGCGCTCCGGCACCAGTTCGGTTTGCACGAACAGGTTGCTGAATGCCGGATGCAGCGCATCGGCGGCCGGTGAAGCGAGCACCACTTCGGCGTAACTGGTGACTTCAATCGTGCGCCGCGTGCGCGCGCGATTGGTGATGCTGACGCGGCGCAACTCGATGTCGTCCTCGGGCGACACGACGATTTCGGTGTGCGTGTCAAAATCCTCGTCACGGCGGCGGAACTCCGCGCGTCCCTCGGGGAAAATCGCCTCGTAGGTTTCGGCGCGCTTGAGCGTCGGCTGATGGGCGGTGGACCAGAAGCTGCCGCTCGCCACATCACGCAGGTAGCAAAAGGCGCCCCAATTGTCGCGGGTGGCGTCCTCGCGCCAGCGGGTGACGGCAAAGTCCTTCCAGCGGCTGTAGCCGCCGCCGGCGTTGCTGACCATTACGTGGTAGCGGCCGTTTGAGAGCAATTGCACTTCCGGTATCGGCGTGTCGGCGCTGCGCAGCACGCGCATGGGCAACTCTGCGGTGGCCGAGACGGCGCGCATGCCGGACGGCTCCGGCGTGTGGAAATGCAGCGCAGCGGCGCCTGGTACGCGTTCCTGCAGCAGCAGTGCGGTTGCCTGGAACTGCGGATCGGACTCGAAGCGCTTTTGCATCGGGCGATCGAGCAGAAGATAGGCCAGCGAGAGCAGGCTCATGCCCTGGTGGTGCGCCATGAAGGAGCGCACCACGACGCTCGCCTGTCCGCGCGGCAGGCGCGTCGGCGTGTAATCGACCGCCTCGTACATGCCGTATCTGCCCTGCAATCCCTCGGCACTGAGCCGTTGCAGGTTCTGGCAGGCGGCCCGGGGCATGACCATCAGTGCCAGGGCCGAAGCATAGGGTGCGACGACCAGGTCCTCGGCGAGACCGCGCTTCAAGCCCAGCCCGGGCACGCCGAAGGCGCGGTACTGGTAGTTGAGTGCGGCATCGACAGTGTTGTAACCCGACTCGGACATCCCCCATGGCACGCCGAGTTGCTGTCCGTAGGCGATCTGCCGCTTTACTGCCGCATAGCAGGTCTGGTCGAGAAGCGTGTTCTCGTATGTGGGCATGACCAGCATGGGCATCAGGTACTCGAACATCGAGCCGCTCCAGGACAGCAGGATTGGATCGCCGCCCTCGGAGGTGAGCAGGCGTCCGAGCGTGAACCAGTTCTCCTGTGGAATTTCACCGGTGGCGATGGCGACAAAGGAGGCCAGCCTCGCCTCGGATGCAAGCAGGTCGTAATGGCCGGTATCGCGCCGGTGCTGGTCGACGTTGTAGCCGACGCTGATCAGGTGTCTGGCCTTGTCGTACAGCAGGCCGTAGTCCACTGCGGCGAGTTCGCCCGATTGCCGCGCGAGGTCTGCGATCAGCGCAAGCCGGTCGCGCGCCCGCCCGCTCCCCAATGCGAGCAGCGGGCGAAACTGCGCCAGCCACGCACCGGCGCCGTCGCTCCCGGTCAGTTGATCGGCGTCCTCGCCAAGCCGGAGCGATACCGCCGATTCAAGCCCGGACAATTCGTGCAATGTCGGGATGGCGCCGAAGCCGGGAAGTTCCAGCAGGGCGTCGTTCAGGGCGCCGGGGGCGGGCGGTAGTGTGACCCAGGGCGCGAGAAATTCCAGTTCGTCCAGCGCATCGCGGCACTGATCGCGCAGCGCCGCAGCCCACCATGCCGTGTTGTCGCCGGAGGGGGCCGCTGTCGCGCTAGTTGCCTGTGCCGTTTGGCGCCCGCCGCCCTGGTTGGCGATGGCGGTGACGATGGTGGCGGCCGATGCGGCAAGCCTTTCCAGGCACTGCCAGGCCGCTGCGCTTGTCGCAGGCGGTGCGTCGTAGGCCGACTCGATGTCGCGGCGCATCTGCATGAGTTCGGGCGGTGCGGCGTGCGTCGCCTCGTCGATGAGTATGCCGATGGTGTCGTTGAGGCCGTCAAATGTCCGCGGCCCGAGAATTGGCAAGCCGGCAAGCCCGAGCAGGCCGGGGCGCAACGTCAGCAGGTGGCCGGACAGGTTGCCGCTGTCCACGGACGAGATGTAGCGCGGTGGCAGCGGCGCCAGCGACCGGGTGTCGTACCAGTTGTAGAAATGTCCCTGGAAGCGTTCCAGCTTTTGCATGCTGGCGAGTGTGTCTGCGCTGCGCGTGATGAGCCTGCCCGCGCTGATATAGCCAAAGTCGCAGGCCGACAGATTGGCGAGCAGGGCCAATCCGAAGTTGGTCGGCGAACTGCGGTGCGCGACGACTTCCACCGGATGCTCCTGGAAATTGTCCGGTGGCAGCCAATGCTCTTCGGCCGTGACGAAGCGTTCGAAAAATGCCCAGTTCTTGCGCGCAAGCTTTTGCAGGAAAAGGCTTTGCTCCGCATCAAGCACGACACTTTGGCGCGGCAGCGGCCGGCTGATCCACCAGGCAATCGCCGGCGCGCACAACCACAGGCCCAGCAACGGCGCGGCGACATCCAGCGCGTCGGGCCTGATCCCGAGCAGCAGCACGGCGATGGCCGCGGCGATTGCGGGTGCGACCCACATCGACGCGTAGCCGCGCAGGGCCGCGGCCAGAACACCGGGCTGCGCGTCGTTTTCAGTTGCACCGCCGTCGGCGGCTGCGCGCTGCACCTCAGCCGACGGATTCCACTCCAGCAGCCGCCGCTTTGTGAACACGACGCGCGCCCACGTACGCAGGATCGCATCGAGGCTGTAGCAGGCTTCATGCGGCAGCAAGGCGAGGGACAGCAGAGCCTGCGCGAAGCGCTGGCCGGCGAAACGCAGCGAGGCGTAAAAATGCGGCGCGGCGGGCACATCCGCGGGCTTGCGCACCAGATCAAGCATGGACGCGAGCAGGGGTACCAGCAACAGCATGCCGATGACGGCCAGGGTCCACAGGGAAAATGCCGGCACCACGGTCCAGCCGATCACGAACAACAGCAGGACTGCCGCTGGAACGAGGCTGCGCCGCAGGTTGTCGAAGAGCTTCCATTGCGACAGCTTGGACAGCGGGTTGGCGCGTTTGGACGGGCGCGACGAGCCCCGGCCTTGTTGTATCGGCGGTATTGGCGCAGCCGCGGCGCAGCCGGGAACACGCGGCCACAACCACGCCGCAATCTGCCAGTCGCCGCGTATCCAGCGGTGGCGGCGGCTGACATCGGCGCTGTAGCGCGACGGATATTCCTCGTAGAGCTGGACATCGCTGAGCAGGCCGGCGCGGGCGTAGCAGCCTTCGAGCAAGTCGTGGCTGAGGATGCGATTCTCGGGAAAGCGGTCTTTCAAGGCCTGCTCGAAGGCATCGACGTCGTAAATGCCCTTGCCGATAAAGGAGCCCTCGTGAAACAAGTCCTGATAGACATCGGAGACCGCGCGTGTATAGGGATCGACGCCGGCCTCGCTGCCGCAAAGCCGGGCATAAAGTGAACGGTTGGTGCTGGGCAGGCTCACCGCCATACTCGGCTGCAGGATGCCGTAGCCCTCGCTGACGAGCTGCCGGCGTGGATCGTAGCGCGGGCGGTTGAGCGGGTGCGCCATGGTTGCGGCAAAGGCGCGCGCCGATTCGCGCGGCAACTGTGTATCGGTGTCCAGCGTAATGACAAACTTCACACCGGGCAGCACCGCGGTATTGCCGATGATGAGCGAGAAGGCCTGCTGCGATCCGCCGCGCAGCAGGCTGTTCAGATCACCCAGCTTGCCGCGCTTGCGTTCGTAGCCCATCCAGACACGCTCTGCGGCATTCCAGCGGCGCGGACGGTGGAACAGGAAAAACGCCCCGGGGACGTCACCGACGCAGTATTTGAGGTTCAGCGCGTCGATTTGCATGTGCGCGCGCTGCAGCAGTGCCGCATCGCCCGGCAGCGTTTGCTCGGCGGCGTCGCGAAAGTCGGTCAACAGGCCGAAATGCAGGTTGGCATCGCGGTTGGCAAGAAAGCGCACTTCCAGCGCCTCAACCAGGTCATCGACTTCCTGCACGCTGCCCAGCATGGTCGGCACCACCACCAGTGTCCGCGATTGCGGCGCAATCCCGGCCGAGTAATCCATGCGCGGCAGCAGATGCGGAATGGCGAACAGCGTCACCAGCCAGTTCACCAGTGTCAGCGCGAGCTGGCTTGTGCCCAGCAGTACGGGAATGGCGATCAGCACCAGCGCAAAAGCGCTCATGGCAGCCGCACCGGATGCGACCAGCAACATCGCCGTGGCCGCCAGGGTCAGCGCGGCAACGGACCCGAGATAGCTCAGCAGGGGAAGGCGGCCAGCGAGCCGGCGCGCGAACTCGGTCGCGGTCAGCCGCGTTTTCGTCGCGCGCTCCAATTGCACCAGACCCTTGTCGATAAGATAAAAGCCGACGTGCGCCGCACGGCCGTCGCTCTTGCCATGAGCGCTATTGCCGTCGGGGCCCGGAGCTGCGCTGCTGCGGCACTGATGGGCGAGCTGGATGGCTTTGCGCGCGACATCGGATTCGGACAAATGACTGTGTTTGGCAATGCGCTCAATGACGTGGCGGTAACGGTCGCGTGTGGCGAAATCCATGTCGCCATAAGTACCGTGCGGATCGGCGCGCAGCTTGAGTTCGACGGCGCTCATTTTTTCGACGAACTCGCGCCAGTCCATGGCGCCGAGCAGGCGCAGGCTGCCTATGCTGTTGCTGATCGACACCTGGTTGGCGGCCTGGCTCTGCGTCTCCGATTGCACCCGCAGCTCGATTGTCGAGCCGGCCTCGCCCAGGCGTTGTTCTATCCAGTTGAGCGGCAGCGCCAGCGCCGGACTTTGACCCTGCAGGCGGCGCGCGAGCTCGGCGACAAAGGAGTCGATCATCGGCGGGTTGGAGCGCGCCATGTCGGCGATGACCAGGATCAGGCTCTTTGGATCCTTTTCCGCGACGTCTATCATCTGGTCGGCCCAGGCGCCGGCCTCCTCGCGGGTGAGCATGCCGGCGACGACCCGGATGCTGACCCGGCGCAGATTCTCTATCAGCGCGAGGCGCAGCATGATGGGAATCGCCCACAACTCGCCGAGCTTGAGGTCGGCGGTTTTCTGGTAGGCGGCGACGAAACGGTCCAGACTCTCCGGATCGACGCGACCGTCGCCGTGTGCGATCGATTCGAGCGCGATGTCGTAGACGCGCGGCCGCCCGGCGGAATGGCCGACGCAGAGCAGCGGCAGTTCCCGGCTATAGCCCTTGGGAAAATGCCGCTTGGCGGTGCGTATCTGATCTTCGATCAGATAGAAATTGTCGAGCAGCCACTCTCCGGCCGGCGTCATGCGGCGGTTGTCCGCGACCGCCTTGCGCAACAGGCTGCAGGCGCCGAGCAGGACGGTCTCGTTTTCGGCCAGACGCGGCAGCAACTGGTCGGGGCCCCGTCCCGGCCGCAGCTTGTGCGACTCGGCCAGCGTCCTGCCGTACCTTTCCATCTGGTCGGCGCTCAACAGTTCGGCGCGCAGCGGCGGCTCGGTAGCGGCGTATTCCTGGGAGAGCGGACTGCGGTGAAACCGGCGCATCAAGGGCGCAAGGCGCGGCCATGCCCAGAGTAATGCCTTGATTGCCGCGTTCACTTGCCGCGGATCTCTGGTCGAAGGGGCGGCGGGAATACGCCGGCGTCGTACACCGGCGCTGCAATCTTCACGCGGGCCATGGTAGCTCCCTGAGGGCGCCTGGTGCGCGGACCGGGCGCCAGGCTGGTTGTTGGACAGGCAGTCCGGGAGCGGACGCTTTTTGCGCTGGCGCTGTGTCAAGCCGCCGGGCAGGGTTTCGCACATGACTGTTTCGCCACTCATATTAGCGCGAGGCCCGGGTAGCGTATGTACGGGAGCGCACAGATCAAACGAGGGATAGGGCGGATAGTTCGCGCGACGCGAGGCAGGCCTCGCCGCAGGCGCATGCCGCACATGTCGTGCCGGCACGCCCGGCATTCAAACGCTTTGAATGCCTCTCAGGAGCAAGTCCCCATGAATACGCGCATCCATCCGCTGGTCCTCGGCGCAGCCTTTCTTGTCGTCGCAGGTTGCAATCAACAGACGGCGCCCCCGCCGGCACCGGTTTCCGTTGCGCCCGCCGTTATCGCACCGGTTGCCGCACCCGCGACCACAACGGTGGGCACTGAAATCGACGACGCCGTGGTGACGACGCAGGTCAAATCCGCGCTGCTCGCCAATCCGGAGGTCAAGGCATTCGATATCAAGGTCGAGACGCGCAAGGGCCTGGTCCAGCTCAGCGGCTTTGTCGACAACCAGGCGCAGATCGATCGCGCCATCACGGTTACCCGTGAAGTCAGCGGCGTGAAGAACGTCGAGAACGGCATGACGCTCAAGGATGGTAAGACGACGGTGGGCAACACCGTCGATGACGGCATTGTCACCGCGAGGGTGAAATCGGCGCTGCTGGCCGATCCGGCGGTCAAAAGCGCCGATATTGCCGTTGTAACGCGCAAGGGCGAAGTGCAGTTGAGCGGTTTTGTCAACAATCAGGCGCAGATCGACAGCGCGCTCAGCGCCACGCGCGCCACCGACGGCGTGAAGGGTGTGGTCAGCGAATTGAGTATCAAGAAGTAAGGCAGCCAGACCCTTGCTGCGGGGAGACGCAAAAAAAAAGTGCGTAGTATGTTGGATATCGTACAGAAGGCGCGCAAACGAAGCAGCAATATGATCGCAGATGTTCATTCCCTCCCTTATGGGCATCTGAGTAGCAGGCCCGGTAACGGCAACCCCGTTACCGGGCTTTTTTATGATACGGCTGCGGCGCGTATCTGCCGTGCCGGTTCCAGTTGAATACGCAATGCCGCCCGGCAGACCGGAGCGGGTGCGCTCCTTGCAGGCCTGTCCCTTGTGTCGCGGTTCCTTGCGTTGCTGTTCATAGCGTGTTTTGTCATCGTTTGTGCGCTTCTCATAAGGAAGGCCGGGTCTGCCATGGTGCGGTTGAAATTTTTCATCGGATTGAAGTACGAAATTGCCGATTTCGCCAGCGACTTCATTTTCAACATCCATGCCGCGACCACGCCTTGCCAGTCGCTGGTAGCCGAAGATTTGCAGATCAGCCAGTCGGTGCCGGTATCCTTGTTCACCGATCCGGCGAATGGCAACCGCTACGCGCGCCTGCGCGCCGAGCCGGGCCTGCTGGCGGTGCGCTACGGGGCGACTGTCGACATCAGCCACCACATGGCGGCGCCAGACGGCATCTTCGAAGTGCCGATTGCGCAATTGCCCGCGGGCGCCCTGGCCTATATCTACCCCAGCCGCTATTGCCAGTCGGATCGCCTGCACCGGCTCGCCCGCGCTGAATTCGGCCATCTGCCGCAGGGTTACTGGCGGGTACGCGCCATCCAGGACTGGGTGCAGCGGCGCACCCGCTTTCTGCCCGGCAGTTCCAATTACACCACCTCTGCGGTCGACACCCTGATTGAGCAAGTCGGGGTATGCCGCGACTACGCCCACCTGATGATTGCCTTGTGCCGCGCCCTCAATATTCCGGCGCGCTTTGCCACCAGCATCGATTACGGCGCCGATCCGGTGTTCGGTCCGATGGATTTTCACGCCTATGTCGAGGTTTTTCTCGGTGCGCGCTGGTATCTGTTCGACCCGACCGGCATGACCCTGCCGATGGGCCTGATCCGCATCGGCACCGGCCGCGACGCCGCCGATGTGTCGTTTGCAACCATGTTCGGCACGGTCAGATCGTTCGCGCCGCAGATCGGCATCGAGGCCGTCGCCGACGTCGCTGGCGGCATGGTGCTGCCTTACGCCTGCGTCGAGGGGCTCTCCACGGCGGGACTTGAGGCCACGACCTAGCCGCAGTCCGTCGCCGCCGCAGGGCGCTTAAGGGCCGGTCGCCGTGCTGCGGGCGTCGGCGGGGCGAAATCCTGCTGATTCGGGCCGGCAATGATTGCTTGGCGAATCAAGTCCTTGCGCACCCGAAAAAAATACGGTCAATCGCCCGCAAACCCGCGCCAGTCGGGCATTTCCAGCTTGTGGCATCGGCCCCGCCGCGAGGCGCTAGAATAGCGCCTGTTCCGCAGGTGCCTGGCTGCGATGAAAACCATGAACACTGCATTTTTTGCCACCGCCACTACCGGCGTTTCGGCCTGCCCGGCCGCGCCCGGCGGGTAGCCGGTGTCGTGCGAAGGGCGCGCCACCAACGGCTTCAGTTAAAAAGGAGCAAAGTTTGCAACGAAAAATTCCCTGTGTGTTGATGCGCGGCGGCACCTCGCGCGGGCCGTATTTCAAGGCCGCTGATTTGCCGACGGACATTGCCAAGCGCGACGCCGTGCTGCTCAACGTCATGGGCTCGCCGCACCCGCTGCAGGTCGATGGCATCGGCGGCACCAATACGCTGACGAGCAAGGTCGCCATTGTCAGCCCGTCAAAGCAGCCCGGTGCCGATGTCGATTACCTGTTCGCCCAGGTATCGGTCAACGAGGCCTTTGTCGATACCAGCCCCAATTGCGGCAACATGTTGTCCGGTGTCGGGCCGTTCGCCATCGAGGCCGGCATGATCAAGGCTGATCCAAACGGAAGTGGCGAGACCATGGTGCGCATTTACAACGTCAACACCAAAAGCTACATCGAGGCCTTTATCCAGACGCCGGGCGGCTGCGTCGAATACGAGGGCAACGCACGTATTGACGGCGTGGCGGGCACCGGTGCGCCGATCAAGCTCAATTTTCTCGATGCCAGGGGTGCGGTCACCGGCAAGATGTTCCCGACCGGCAGGCCGCTCGATGTGATTCAGGGCATGGAAGTGACCTGCCTCGATATGGCGATGCCGATGATGCTGGTTGCCGCGTCGGTTTTCGGCAAGAGCGGCGGCGAGAGCGCCGCCGATCTCGACGCCGACAAGGCGTTGCTCGCGAAACTGGAGTCGCTGCGCCTGGAGGCGGGGCGTCTGATGGGCATGGGCGATGTCGCGGGCAAGGTCGTGCCCAAGGTCGGCCTGTTGTCGGCGCCCGGGGCCGGCGGCAGCATACGCTCGCGGTATTTCACACCGCTGGTCTGCCACAAGGCGCACGCGGTGACCGGCGCGGTGTGTGTGGCGAGCGCTTGTGCGCTGCCCGGCACCGTCGCGCGCAAGCTGGTGTCGCCCGCCGGTTTCACCTCGGGTGTGATCCGCATCGAGCACCCAAGCGGCGCGATCGAAGTCGATTTGCAGGTTTCCGGCAGCGGCGCAGACATGGATATCACGCGCGCGTCGCTGCTGCGCACGGCAAGACGCATTTTCGAGGGCAGCGTGCTGGTGCCCGAGCGGCTGTTCGCCTGAAGCATTTTCAATAAAAGGAAGTCGCCAAGTGGGCCAAAATCATCAAGACCATCGACTTCAAGGCCAACTGAACGGACGCAAATGAAAGTAACGGCAAACGGCATCAGCATCAATTATGAGGTCGAGGGCAGCGGCCCGTGGCTGGTATTCAGCCACTCGCTCGCCTGCGACCTGCGCATGTGGGACGAACAGGTGGCGTATTTCGCCCGGCGCTTCAAGGTGCTGCGTTACGACACGCGCGGTCACGGGCAGTCTGCGGCGCCGGCGGGCGATTACACGCTGGGCCATCTGGCACAGGACGCGCAAGCGCTGTTCGCGGCGCTTGGCATCACCAGTTGCCATTTTGTCGGGCTGTCGATGGGCGGAATGATAGGCCAGACGTTTGCGCTCAAGTATCCGGGCGTGTTTCGCACGCTGACCCTCGCCGACACCACCAGCCGTCGCCACGAGGGCGCGCGGAAAATGTGGGATGCACGTATCAAATTGGCAGAAGAGCAGGGCATGCAGGCCCTGGTAGAGCCGACGCTGCAACGCTGGTTCACCGAGGCCTTTCGCCGCGGCAACCCGGCGGTGATGGCGCGTGTCGCGGTGATGATCCGCAGCGTGCCGGTGAACGGCTACGCCGGCTGCGCGCTTGCCATCTCTGAAATGAACATGACGCAACGGCTGAAAGAAATCACCTGCCCGGCGCTGGTCATGGCCGGCGCCGAGGACGCCGGCACGCCGGTCGAAATGACGCATGAAATTCATGCCAATCTGCCCGGTTCGGAGTTGATGATCATTCCCGCGGCTTCGCATTTGTCCAATGTCGAGCAGCCGCAGGTGTTCAATGCGACGCTGTCCGATTTTATCGACCGTCGCGGCGCCTGAGAGCGCGGCACCAAATCATATTACCTATCGCAATTAACTGACGAGGAACTCCTGCAATGACTGAACACGCATTCCACGGCCGCCGCGAAGACCAGCGCATGCTCACCGGCGCCGGACGCTATACCTCGGATTTCAATTTTCCCGGCCAGTTGTACGCAGCGTTCGCGCGTGCCGACCGCGCCCACGCGAGATTGCTGTCGGTTGATGCATCGGCTGCGCGCGAGGCGCAGGGTGTGGTCGCCGTTTACACCGGTGCCGATCTTGCGGCGCAAAACTACGCCACGCTGCAGACGATGATCCATTACAAGGGTGTCGCCGGGCAGACCATCAAGGTACCGCCGCGCCCGGTGCTGGCGCACCAGAAGGTGTGCTTTGTCGGCGAGGAAATCGCACTGGTGGTCGCCACCTCGGCGCTGGCCGCGCAGGATGCGGCCGAGCAGATATTCGCCGATTACGAAGAACTGCCGGCGATCGCCCACCCGCTGGATGCCATTGCTGCCGGCGCGCCGCAAATCCACGACTCAGTGCCGGGCAACGTCTGTTTTGAGTTCGATTACGGCGACGCTGCGGCCACCGCAGCGGTCATCGCCTCGGCCGAGCACGTCACGAAGATCACGCTATCGAGCCAGCGCGTCGCCCCCAACCCGATGGAGCCGCGCGCCTTTGTCGTGTCGTACGATGCCGCCGCCGGTCAATACGACATCTACGTGCCCAACCAGGGCGTGTACATGATGCGCGGGGCGCTGGCTCATATCAGCGGCATCAGCGAAGACCTGATACGCATCCATCCGCTGGATGTCGGCGGCGGTTTTGGCGCGCGCAGCACGCCCTACCAGGAATACCCGGCGCTGATGCATGCCGCGAAGACCCTGGGCAAGCCGGTCAAATGGACAAGTTCGCGCTCCGAATGTTTTGCCACCGACAACCACGGCCGCGCGGTGGAATTGCAGGCCGAGCTGGCGCTTGACGCCGACGGGCATTTCCTCGCCATACGCACCGATTGGGTTTGCGACCAGGGTGCCTATCTCACACCTGCCGGGCCGCTGACCAATACCACCAACGGCATGCTGGCGCTCACCGGCTGCTATCGCATTCCGGTTGGCTACGGCCACAACCGCTGCGTGCTGACCAATACCTCGCCCACCGGCCCGTATCGCGGCGCGGCGCGCCCCGACATGGCCTACCTGATCGAGCGCCTGGTCGATCAGGCCGCGGTTGAGACCGGCATCGACCGGGTCGAATTGCGCCGACGTAACATCATTCCGAAAGAGGCTTTTCCCTACACCGGTCCGACCAAGTCGACGTACGACAGCGCCGACTTCGGGGGCATGATCGCGCGCGCCGTCGAGGAATCGGATTGGAAGGGCTTTGCCGCTCGGCGCGAAGCATCAAAAGCCAAAGGCAAGCTGCGCGGCCTCGGTTGCGCGCTATTTCTCGAGCCTTCAGGTGGCGGCGCGATGCCGATAGATCGCGTTTCGCTGCGCTGGGTCGGCGACCGCCTTCGATTGTTCGCGGTGACGCAGTCGCAAGGCCAGGGCCACGAAACGGTGTTCCCGGAAATCGTCGCCGGCGTGCTGGGCATTCCGGCCGCGAGCATCGATTTGCTGGCCGGTGACATTGAGGGCATCAAGGGCCTCTCCGGTTCCGGCGTCATCGGTTCGCGCTCGACCATGGCGCAAGGCAGCGCTTTCAAGCGTGCCGCGCTGGCGGTCGTCGACAAGGGTCTCGAACTGGCCGCCGAGAAGCTCGAAACCGCGCCCGCAGACATCGAGTTTCGCGACGGCAGCTACACCATCAAGGGCACCGACCGGCGGATCTCGCTGGTCGATCTGGTGCGCGACCACAGCGGCGCCGAGGGCACGCCCAATCCGCTTGATGCGCTGGGTGAACAGGCGCTGTCGCGGGCCTTTCCGAGCGGAATGCACGTCGCCGAGGTTGAAATCGATCCGCACACCGGCGTCACCGAGGTCAAGAGCTATGTCGCCGTCGATGATGTCGGCGTGGTCATCAACCACACGCTGGTACAGGCGCAGGTGCACGGCGGCGTGGAGCAGGGCGCGGGCCAGGTGTTCGGCGAGCACGCCAATTACGACCGTGCCACCGGGCAATTGCTCAACGCCAGCTTCATGGACTACACCATGCCGCGCGCCGACCTGATTCCGGCCATCGTCGACCATTACCACCTGACCCCCAGTCCGAGCAATTTCCTCGGTGCCAAGGGGGTCGGCGAGGCCGGCACCACCGGCTCGCTGCCGACACTGATGAACGCCGTCGTCGATGCGCTGCGGCCCTTTGGCATCGAGCACTTTGACATGCCGGCGACATCCGACCGGGTGTGGCAGGCGTTGAAAAAGGCCGGGGCTGGCGTGTGACCTCACTCTAAGGTCAACAGCCTGAACCACAGAGAGCACGGAGCGCACTGAGAGAATCGATGTATTTTTTTGTCACGGTTCGCTCCGGGTACTTTGCGCTCTTTGTGGGGCCTGCTTTTTAGACGTAGCATTCTCGCGATGGGCGCAGTTCAAATAGCGCGTGCTCGGCGAGCGCATGAAGCGCCCGGTCATCGTCGAGAACAAGGCCGGCAGCAACGGCGCCATCGGATCAACTACGCGTCGACGGGCAAGGGCACGGTGCCGAACATCTTCGCTGAAATGTGCAAGCAACTCTCCGGCATTGAGCTCGTGCACGTGCGCTTCCCTTCAAAGGTATTCCCGAGGCGCTGACCGAAACCGTCGCCAGCCGCGAGGACTTTTTCACTTAGCCAGGCGACCAATGTGGTCAAAGCTGGACGCGCCAGGGCCAGTGCCAGTGCCAGTGCCAGTGCCGTGACCAGTACCAAGCGCATGGCCGCGCTGCCCGATGTGCCCACGGTCGCCGAGTCGGCCGACATGCCCGATTTTGCCATGGCGGCCTGGATCGGCTACCTGATGCCTGCCGGCACGGCACCTGAGGTGCTGGCGCGGGTCAGTGCCGAAGTGCAAAAGGCCATGCAGGCGCCCGACCTGCGCGAGCGCTATCTTGCCCTTGGCATGGACCCGGTGTCGAATACACCCGAGGAACTGGGTACGCTGATGGCACGCGAGCGCGAACGCTACGCCGCCATTATCAAGCGTGCCAACATCAAGCTCGACTGACCTCAAGGGCCGCATGTGAGCGCGTGCAACAGGCTGGAAAACCTTGCTGGACGGGTCTTTCCAGACGAATGCCGCGGTGGCGCCACGGCTTTTGAGTTCTGCCTTGCCAAGCCCTGTTTGCACCAGCGTCCAGCGCGTCCGCGATGTATCCGGTCGCGGGCATTGCCCACGCAGGGCCGCTGTCGGCACCCCGCATACGTTGTTCGTTGCTCATCTGCGGCGCCAAAGCACCTTCAAACAAATGCAGACGGCCCAGCCATGGTCTCACCGCAAGCCCGGGCGGCAGGTCGTGCCGCCGTCGGGTGCGCAGTGCATCGACGCAGTGCATCGAGCTTGTCGGCCGCGGGTTTGAAGGTGCCATTCACTACCCGTCGATCATTTCGCTGTTCGCCGCCCCCGGCGGCACCATCGGAAAGACTTTTTGCGCAGCATCAATGGGCGCATGGATCAGCACCGGTCCCGGCCGTTGCAGCGCGCGCATCAGTGCTGAACGGGCCGCGCCGGCATCCGCTTCGTCGGCGAGGCTCAATGCATGCATGCCAAAGCCCTGCGCCACGCGCACAAAGTCCGTGCGCTTGCGAAAGGTGCTGGCGAACTGGCGGCGGCCGTAGAACAGGTCCTGCTGCTGGTGCACCAGGCCCAGCGCGCCGTTGTCCATCAGCACGATCTTGATGTTGAGGTCTTCTTCGACCGCAGTGGCGAGTTCCTGGATGTTCATCAGAATGCTGCCGTCACCGGAAAAGCACACGACGGTGCGCTCCGGTTCGGCCAGCGCGGCGCCGATGGCTGCGGGCAGGCCGAAGCCCATGGTGCCGAGGCCGCCCGAGGTGAGCCACTGGCGAGGACGGTTTAGCGGATAGGCCTGCGCCGCCCACATCTGGTGCTGGCCGACGTCGGTGGTGACGATTTCTTCGCCGTCGAGCGCCGCCGCCACGGCGCGTATCAGTCCGTAGTGCGCCAGCGGATCGTCCGCGCCGGGCATGCGCAGCGGATGTTCGCGTTTCAGGTCGGCGACGCGCGACAGCCAGGCGATGCGCGGACGCGTGGTGATCTGCGGCAGCAGCGCCGCCAGTGCAGCGGCGGCGTCAGCTCTGATGGCGACATCGGCGGTCTTGATTTTGTTGAGCTCGCGCGCATCCATGTCGATGTGAATAATGCGCGCGCCGGGGCAGAACTTCGCCACGGCGCCGGTGGCGCGATCATCGAAGCGTGCGCCGACGGCTATCAGCAGGTCGGACTCCTGCAGCGCGAGATTGGTATAGCGCGCGCCGTGCATGCCGAGCATGCCGAGGTTCAGCGGATGGTCCGAGGGCAGGGCGCCGAGGCCCAGCAGCGTCGTCGTCACCGGCAGCGAGGCGCGCTCGGCCAGTTCGAGGGCGAGCGCCGAGGCGCCGGCATGGATGATGCCGCCGCCGAGGTAGAGCACCGGGCGTGATGCAGCGTTGATCAGCGCCGCAGCACGGCGCAGACTTTCGGCATGCGGAACGTCGGCGTCGGCCGCTGCGGCTGCGGCGACGGGTGCCGGCTGCGGCCAGGCGGCAAAGCGTGCCGTCTGCATCTGGATATCCTTGGGCACGTCCACCAGCACCGGACCGGGGCGCCCCGACACGGCGATCTCCAGCGCGCGCGGCAGTATGTCCAGCAACTCTGCGGCCGAGCGCGCCTGCACGCAATACTTGGTCAGCGGCCGGGCGAGGGTGCAGATGTCCACTTCCTGGAAGGCGTCGGTGCCTATCATCGGTGTCGGCACCTGGCCGGTGATGCAGACGATGGGAATGGAGTCGAGTTTGGCGTCGGCGATGCCGGTGATGAGGTTGGTCGCGCCGGGACCCGACGACGCGAGACACACTGCGGCCTGTCCGGACAAGCGCGCCATGCCTTGCGCCATGAAAGTCGCGCCTTGTTCGTGGCGGGCCAGTACATGGCGTATCCGCGTGCTGTGCGACAGTGCGTCGTACAGCGGCAGGATGGCGCCGCCGGGAATGCCGCTGACCGTGCGTATGCCCCAGCGTTCGAGCAGGCCGACGATGATTTGCGCGCCGCTAAGCGTCACGGTTTCGCCCGGCGCAGCGGGGGCGAAGGCCGCCGTGGCGGTAGATCGGGTGTGGCCTGACATTTTCTGCGTACTCCTGTACTGGCCGGTTTGTACCGGCGGGAGTCTGCAGAAACGAAAACCCCCGCCGGTTTGCGCCGGCGGGGGTTTTGAAAGTCTTGCTGCGTGTCCCCTACGGCGCTGGTTCTACTACGACCAGTACCAGCATGGGAATGACGACCGCATCCAGCGCGGCTGGATTGGTGATGCGGCGGGTGTCGATTCTGCTCATGTCGGTCTTTGTTCGGGGTTGCGTGCTGGGATGATTATGCATCGACAGGGCGCGGGCGGCAAGTCCGACCGTCCGGCTCTTGTCAGTGCGGGCCTTTCCAGCCATTGGCGCTATGTATTGCCGAGGGCGGCGTTGACGCGCGGCATGACTTGTTCGGCCATCAGCGTCATTGAGCGTTTGGCCAGAACCGGGTCAAGCCAGTCGTGGCAGGGGTAGAGCAGCGTGCCGAAGTCACCGACTTCTTCCCGGAAGGCGAGAATCTGGTCCACCACGCTGTTGACGGTGCCCGTGACCACCAGCTTTTCGGTGACGTACTCGGTGGTTATCTTGGAATCGGGCTCGCTTTGGTCGGCCTTGAACAGGTTGGAGCGGCCGGCAAAACCGACCAGCTTGCGCACCAGTTGCTTGAAATAAAAATGGTAGGGTCCCTCGGAGGAGTGGCCGTAGCGCCTGGCGGTCGCTTCGTCGTCGGCGACGAAAATCGATTTCGCCACGCGCCATTCGGCCGGGCTGGCCTTGGCGCCGACCGCTTCGCGGCCCTCGACATACTTGGGCCAGTGCGAAGCGACCCATTGCGGCAACAGGAAATTGGCTGAAATCGGCTGCCAGCCGCGCTTGGCCGCCTCGGTGACACCCTTGGAAAACGGCGCGACGGCGGTGACGACGATTTGCGGATGCGGCGACTGGTAGGGCTTGAGGATGGTGCCCTGGCCGATGTCGGCAATCATTGTTTTTTCCGTGGTGACGTTGAAATGCTTGCCCACCAGTTTGTACGGGCCTTCATTCTTCCAGATATCGAGCACCATGTTGATGCTCTCGAGAAACATTTCGTTGCGGTCCTTGCCGAAGTTGCCAAAGACCTCGGCGTCGGACATCAGGCCGCCGGGGCTGATGCCCATGATGAAACGGCCCTTGAGCATGTGATCGAGCATCGCCACCTGCGCCGCAATGGCCGCCGGGTGCGAGTTGGGCATGTTGATGGTGCCGCTGCCCAGCATGATCTGTTTGGTTTCGTGTACCAGGCTGCAAAGGAACATCATGCACGAGGTGACATTCTCTGCGAGGTCGGTGACATGTTCGCCGACGTAGGCTTCGCAAAAGCCGAGTTTGTCGGCGAGCAGGACGGCCTCGCGGTCCTCGACCAGCGTTTCCCAGGCGTTGCGGCCGGGCGGGTGCAGCGGCATCATGAATGTTCCGAGTTTCATCGTGTTCTCCGTTGTGTTGCGCGTTGCCTGGGGCGGTGTCGGGTGTTCCGGACTTTGCTTCAGTTCGGTGAATCCGGCGTAACGAGGCCGTCGCTGGCGATGGAGCGGTTGACCGCTTCGAGCGTCAGCACGTTGGCGAGCATTTCATCCATGCCGACGGGGTAGGGCGCACCGCCCATGGCGGCGGTGGCAAAGGCTTCGAGATTGGCACGCACGACGGGGTGGGGCTCGAAAAAGCGCATGCTCGGCGTGCCGCTGCGATGGCAGACCCCGACATCCCAGCCGGTGGGCAGTTCGGGATGGGTGCGGTCACGGATTTCCATCCAGCCTTTTGAGCCATAGACGGCGAAGCGTCCGACAAAGGGCGTCGCCAGCATGGCGCTGATCAGCGAATTGGCGCCGCCGGGAAAGCCCAGCATGATGGCCATGGTGTCGCCATTGGCGAAATCGCTGCCTCGCGTGGCATTGCGCGCCCATACCGACTGCGGCAGGCCGAGGCAGGCGATGGACAGGTCCACCAGGTGGATGCCGGTGGCGGTCAGCGGGCCGTTGGGCGCCAGCAGCGGCGACAGCCGCCAGTTGTCCGGCGGCAGCGCAAAGAATTTGTCCTGGCTGAAGTTGGCCTCGATTTGCAGGATTTCGCCAAACTCGCCGGCCTTGAAGCGCTGGCGCAACTCGATCATCGCCGGCTCGAAGCGCCGCTCGTGGCCGATGCCCAGCGTGACGCCGGCCTTCTTGACGGCGGCCACGGCGCGTTTTACGTCGTCGCCGGTCAGGCACAGCGGTTTTTCGCAAAACACATGCTTGCCGGCCTGCGCGGCTTGTTCAATCTGCGCGGCGTGAAAGCGGTGCGGCGTGGCCAACACCACGGCGTCGATGTCGGGTGCCTGCAACGCGGCGTCGAAATCCGCCGCTGTGCGCATGCCCAGGGCGGTGGCGGCATCGCGCCCGGATGCCTCGGGGTCGACACCCAGCAGCGGGCGAATGACGTCACTGCTGGAGAGCTCGCGCGCAATGGTGCGGCCCCACCAACCCATGCCGATGATGGCGGCGCGTATCATGGCTGGAACGCCTGGTCGCGCGGTGCTGTCGTGGAGTGCATTGTGTTCCCCCTGACCTCGATGATCTTGATGAAGAATGTGGCAGCCTGCCGATGCCGGCTGACTTGCATTTTCGTCCTTGCGGTGCTGTGATTCGCCGCCAATACTAGCTATAATTTATCAATTGCTCAATAAAAATACGCAATCCTCAAAGGAGACGGTGCATCATGAAAAAAACCTCACGCGGCAGTGCAGCAAAAGGGACGGTGGCCGTCATCGGCCTTGGCATCATGGGTTCGGCCATCGCCGCCAACCTGCTCAAGGCCGGGTTCAAGGTGCGCGGCTATGACGTCGTCGCGGCGCGCCGCAGTGCGCTGACCCGCGCCGGCGGCATTGCCGCGGTCAGCGTGGCCGAGGCGGTGAAAGGCTGCACCCGCGTCATCACCTCGTTGCCGGGCCCGGCCGCGCTCGATGTCGTGGCCGAAGAACTTGCCCAGGCTGGCGGGCGCGGCACCGTGGTGGCCGAGGTCAGCACGCTCACCATAGGCGACAAGGAGCGCGTGCGCGCCCGTCTCGCCGGCAGCGGCATCGAATTGCTCGATTGCCCGCTGTCGGGTACCGGGGCGCAGGCGAAAGTCGGCGACCTCGCCGTCTATGCCAGCGGTTCTCCGGCGGCGATCCGCCGCATGAAGCCGGTGTTCGCCGGCTTCGCCCGCGCGCAGTACGACCTGGGTGTCTTCAGCAACGGCATGAAAATGAAGCTGGTCGCCAATCTGCTGGTCGCCATTCATAACGTTTCTGCGGCCGAAGCGATATTGCTCGGCACGCGCGCAGGACTGGATGCCGACACCATCGTGCGCGTGGTTGCCGACGGCGCCGGAAGCTCGCGCATGCTGCAGGTGCGCGGCCCGATGATGGCGCGGCGTAATTACCTGCCGGCGACCATGAAAATGGAAGTCTGGCAAAAAGACATGGCCATCATCGCCAGCCTGCTCAAGGAAGTGGGCGCCGCCGCGCCGGTGTTCTCGGCGACGGTGCCGGTCTATGACGCGGCGATGGCCCTTGGCATGGAAGAGCAGGACACCGGCGGCGTACTGGCGGTGCTCGAGCGCTGGTCCTCGCCCGCAGCCAGGCCGTCGCGCCGTAAAAAATGATTTGAGCCGGCGCAGCCGGTTCAGGCCGCACTGCTGCGCCGGCGTTTCTTGGCCGGCGCACCGGGAGCGCGCAGCAGGTCGGGATAAACGGCCTTTGCACCAGCCAGAAACGCCGTGATGGCGTGGTCGGCGCTGGCGGCGAAGTCCTGTTCCACCGGGGCGCGGTAGATGAAGCGGCGGATGGCGTAATAAAACATGCCGCCGTGCAGTTTCCAGACAAACTCGATTTCGGCGCGCGACACCGGCTTTTTGCTGCTTACGCCGCAATGCCGGCGCAACTCGCGACAAATCGCCGTCAGCAGGCGGCGCTGGATGAGGCCGATGTAGCGGCGGTTGAAGCCGGTGTCGGACAGGCCCGCGTACATGTAAATGCGTATCCACTCCGGGCGATAGGTGGCGTGCGCATAGGCCTGGTAAAAGCCGAGCAGGCGCTGGTGCAGACTGCGGCCGGGGTCCTCGATGTCGAGCAGCCAGTTCGGGTTCCAGCGGCCGAGGAAGACTTCCTTGAATACGCGCTCGATCAGCGCCTGCTTGGACGGGAAGTAGCGGTAAAGCAGCGGCTGGGTGATGCCCAGTTGGCGCGACAGTTCGCGCGTTTGCCCGGAAAAACCCACCTCGGCAAAATAAGCGATGGCGCCCTCGACTATTTTGCGCTCGCGTTCCTCGGGGCTGAGCCGGCTGCGCGCCGGCGCTTTGGCCGATGGTTTGCGTTTTTTGGGCGAGGAGGGCACGGTGGCGTCTGGATTGTGGTCAGCCGCGAGGACGGCTCGCGGATGATGCTAGCATGCGCGCCCTCGCCCTCAAAACAGAACGCGCCGACCGACGGCGGCCGTGAATTCTTTTCATCCGGACGCTCGCAACAACTTGGCGTTCGATAAAATACGTCCGCAGTCCTTTTTTTCTACCTGGATACCACATGAGCACACTCTCCTCCGGCGGACCCGCCGCCCGGGCTGACCAGACGCTGGCCCTCAACATGAAGCTGATTTCGCATCACGAGCTGGACGGCTTCGGCGGCCTCGGCGAGGGCATCTCAATGCAGGTCGCCAACGACGGCCGTCGCATTTTGTGGCTGGCGCATGAAGCCGCGCCGAAAAATTTCACCGGTGTCGATGTCACCGACCCGCGCAATCCCAAAGTCGTGGTGCAGACCGACCTGCCGCACATGCGCGTGCGCTCCAACTCGCTCGATGTCGTCGGCAACCTGATGGCGGTGGCCTACCAGACCAAGGAGCCCGGCCTCAAGCCGGCGGGCTTTGACTTGTTTGATATCAGCGTGCCCGAGGCGCCCAGGCACATTTCGCACTTTGACTGCTCCGGACCGTATTCGCGCGGCGTGCACGCGTTGTGGTTTGTCGATGGCAAGTATGTGCACATGGCTTCGGGCGCCGGTGATTTCCAGCCGCGCAACCAGCTTGATGACCAGTTCTACATGATTGTCGATGTGTCCGATCCGTCCAAGCCGGTCGAGGCCGGCCGCTGGTGGCTGCCCGGCACGCGCGAGGGTGACGCCGAACCCGCGCCCAAGCGCCTCCCGGCGCCCTTTGACATGGGTTTTCGCGCCCATAACACCAATGTGTTCCCCCAGCGCCCCGACCGCGCCTATGTCGGCTATATCGACGGTGGCGCGTTGATCCTCGATATCAGCGACATGAAAAACATCAAGCTGGTGTCGCGCTGGAGTTATTCGCCGCCATTTAACGGCTTTACGCACACCGTGCTGCCGCTGTTCAGCCGCGACCTGCTGGTGGTAAGCGACGAGTGCGTGCTCGATGACGGCGCCGACTGGCCCAAGCTGGCCTGGGTGGTCGATGCGCGGCTGGAGACGAACCTGGTGCCGATCGGTACGTTTCCGGCGCCCCCCTACGAGGCCTTTGCCAAACGCGGCGGACGTTTTGGCGCGCACAACGTGCACGAAAACATTCCGGTCGCGACCTCGTTCAAGTCGGACTCCATCATCGTCGGCACCTTTTTCAATGCCGGCGTGCGTGCCTACGATATTTCCAATCCCTACCAGGTGCGCGAAATCGCCTACTACGTGCCGGGTGCGCCCAAGCTGTCGCCCGCGGGTAGCATCCAGCTCAACGATATTTACGTCGATGAAAACCGCTTGGTGTACACGGTGGACCGCTTTACCGGCGGGCTGTATATCCTGGAAATGACCATTTGAAGCGGTACATTTGACGCGGTAACGCAGCGCTTAAAAAAAAGGGAGGCGTTGCCTCCCTTTTTTATTTGGGCATTGCAGCGGTTTCAGCGTCCGGCGTCACGCCAGTAGGCCGGCAGATTCACGACATCGGCCTCGCCCATGCCTTCGGCCGAGACTTCATCGAATACCTGCAGCGCCCGCGCCGTCACCGGCAATGTCACACCGCGGGTCGCCGCCTCGGCCACCATGGTGCGCAAGTCCTTGCGCACGCCGTCGATGTGGATGGTCACCGGTGCGCTATTGTCGCCGCCGAGATTGGCGATGATGGCCGGTCCGCGCGTGCGCAGCGTCGCCGGCGCACCCGAGGTGTCGCCGAAAATATCGATCAGGCGTTGCGGCGACAGGCCCAGCGGCTTGACCAGCGCGAGCGCCTCGCCGAAGGTTTGCCAGAACACCAGCAGCGGCAGGTTGATGGCAAGCTTCATCAACGAACCGGAACCGACCGGCCCGAGGTGTTCGACGCGCCGGCACAACTGGTCTAGTAACGGTTTGGCCTCGCCGAACGCGGCCTCGCTGCCGCCGACAAAGGCGAACAGCTTGCCGTCGCGCGCCGGACCGACGGTGCCGCCGACCGGACTGTCAACAAAGCGTGCGCCCTTTGCCTCGGCTTCCCCGGCTAGTGCGATCTCTGTGTTGGGCAGCACCGTGCTCATCTCGATGAACAGTTTGCCCGGCGCGGCGCCGGCAAGCAGTCCGTTGGCGCCGCGATAGGCGTCCTCCAGTGCTTTGTCGTCGGTCATGATCGAAATGATGACGTCGCAATCGCGCGCGAGGTCGGCGGCGGTGGCGGCCACGCTGGCACCGCTGATGGCTTCGGCCTTGGTGCGGGTGCGGTTCCAGACGCTGACCGGGTGGCCCAGCAGCAACAGGCGCTGGGCAATCGCCGCACCCATGCGGCCGATGCCGCAAACGCCGATTCGTGATGTCGTACTCATGCCTTGCTCTCCATGCTGGGTTTTTGACTGCGGTCCGGACGGCCGGGCTGCGGGTTTGCGTACTCAGGTTTGCGTACGCAGGTGAGCGTGCGCAACGGTGCGTGCTAGACTCGCCCCGCTATTTTGGCATTATCCGGGCACGTTTTAGCGCCTCATCGCCGCGCCGTTCAAAAAAATGAATCAGATCGCCTCGCAAGTCGACCCGCTTGCCACCAAGCTGCCCGTCACCATCATCACCGGCTTCCTCGGCAGCGGTAAAACCACGCTGATCAGCCGGCTGCTGACCCACCCGGACATGAACCGCGTCGCCGTGCTCATCAATGAAGTGGGCGAGATCGGCATCGACAACGACCTGGTGCGCATGTCCTCGGAGAACGTCACGCTGCTCGCCAACGGCTGCCTGTGCTGCACCGTGCGCACCGACTTGCAGGAGACATTGCGCGAGTTGTTCGGCCAGCGCCGCGCCGGCGAGATTGCCGACTTTGACCGCGTCGTGGTCGAGACCACCGGACTCGCCGATCCGGCGCCGGTGGTGCAGACCCTCGCCAGCGACACCATGCTGGCGGCCTTGTACCGCCTTGATGGCGTGGTGACCCTGGTCGATGCGGTCAACGGCGTTTCGAATATTGAAAACATGCCCGAAGCGCAAAAGCAGATCGCGCTTGCCGATCGCATCATCATCAGCAAATCCGACCTCGCCAGCGAGGCCCAACTGGAGGTGTTGCGCCAGCGCATCGCGGCGGTCAACCCGCGCGCCGATGCGGTGCTGGCGGTGATGGGCGACATAGCCCCCGTGCTGCTGACCGGACTTGGACTGGCGAGCGCGCGCGCCGGCATCTCGACGCTGGATTTTCTCGGCGAGGGGGCGAAACCTCACGGCGCCGGCGAAGCCTACCTTGGCGCACGCCTGCCGGCACGCCACGATGCCGGCATTCGCACCTTGTCGCTGCGCTTTGACAAGCCGTTTTCGTGGGAGGCGTTTTCAGCGGCGATGGACATGCTGGCGACGCTGCGCGGCCCCGACCTGTTGCGCGTCAAGGGTATCGTCAACGTCGATGGCAAGCCGGTGGTGGTGCAGGGCGTGCAGCACATATTCCACCCGGCGCTGCACCTGGATCGATGGCCGAGCGAGGACCGCGACACGCGCATCGTATTCATCAGCCGCAAGCTCGACGAGGCGATGATTCGCGGCCTGTTCAGCGCCGTCCACGCGCTGGTGCCGGGCGGCTAGGGAAAAAAAAGGGCTGCACGCAATGCGGCATCCCTTTTGGGTCGTGCCGGTCCGGCCTAGCGACCCTTGATCTTGATCTTGAACAGCTTGCGCGCATTGCCGCCCATGATGCGCTGGCGGTCGGCGCCGGACAGGCCCTTGACGCTCTTCACCAGTCCGACCGGATCGTCCTCGCCCATGTCGTAGGGGTAGTCGGTACCCAGCATGACGCGGTCGGAGCCGTACTTGCGCACCAGGTTGGCGAGCATTTCCGGGTCGAAGGTGATGGTATCGAAATACATCTTGGCGAGGTAGCTCGAGGGCGCCTTCTTGATGACGCTGCGCAGGTCGGCACGGGCGCGGTGGGCGTGGTCCATGCGCGCCCAGTAGTGCGCGAGGTACGCGCCGCCGTGGGCGATGACCACCTTCAGCCTGGGGTTGCGCATCATCACGCCGTCGAGGATCAGGTGGCTGACGGCGATGGTGGTGTCCATCGGGTTGCCGATGACGTTGTTGAAGTAATGGTCAACGAGGCGCTGGCCCTCGGTAAAACCGACCGGATGCAGGAACAGCGGCATTTCGAGCTCTTCGGCGCGGCGGAAGAATTTTTCCAGCTTCAGCTTCGGGTCCGTGAGATCCATGCCGTTAACGTTGGTGTTGAGTTCGACGCCGCGCAGGCCCAGCACCTTGTGGGCGTATTCGAGTTCTTTCACCGCCATGTCGGCGTTTTGCAGCGGCACCGAGCCGATGCCGACAAACCGGTCGGGATGGTCGGCGACCACTCTGGCGATGCCTTCGTTGACTTCGCGCGCCAGCGTGCGCCCGAGCGAGGCCTCGGCCCAGTAGTAGTACTGGAAGGGCGCCGGCGATACCGCCTGAATGTCTATGCCCATCTTGTCCATGTCACGCAGGCGCACGTCGATGGACGACAGCTTGGGTGCGCGTGAGGCCATTTGTTTGACGTTGACCTCGTTGGTGAGGGCATTGGCGTAAATCACGCTCGGCTCGTACTGCCCCGGTTTGAGGTGAGCGACCTTGGCCGCCACTGCGGTGTTGAGGTAGTGGCAGTGCACATCGATGCGCAAGTCCGCGGTCTTGCGCTTTGTCTTGGTGACCGAGGCGGCGCGGACCGAGGTCACGGCCTTGCGGCGGGTCGCGGCGGCGCGGCCGTGCCGGTGCGTGGGGTCGGTGCAGTTCGGGGAGCAGGTATAGAGCATTGGGACGGTCCGTTTGTTGTTGTGGGAGTGTTGTTGGCGGACGACACCGCCGCAACGGCGCGTAGTTTAGCGCAAGCCGGGTTCGCTCCCCAACTGTGATAGCGTGCGCCTCTGGTTCCGGCTTGCCGGAAGTGATTTCTGGAAAGGCTTGATATGGCACTCGGGTGGCTCGCGATGTTGAAACATGTTCCCTGGGGCGAGGTCGTCAGTAATGCGCCGGTGGTCACCGAGGGCGCGAAAAAGCTCTGGAACGCGGTAGCCAAGCGAACGGCACAGGCCGGCACCGCTGAAACCGGCCCCGAGCCGGCCGCCGCCGAGACGGTCACCGTCTTGCAGGCCCGGCTCGATGCCGCTGAACTGGCCATGTCAGAACTGCGCGCGCAGTTGCTCGCTTCGTCGGAACTGATCGGATCCCTGGCCGAACAAAACACCCAGTTGATTGCACGCGCCGAACTCAACCGGGTGCGGCTGCTGTGGCTGGCCAGAGCGACAGGATTGCTGGGCGTCGTCGCGGTGCTCGCACTGGTTGCGGCGTTGTTGCGCTGAGCGCGCCGGTGACGATGCCGCAAGGATGTAATATGCCCTTTTTCTTGCGTTAAACTGCGCTTCGCAATAGAGCGTAAGAGCGCGGAGCAGCAGGCTGGAAACGCCCGTCTGGCGGGCATCTCCAGGTGATTCCCTATATAAAAGCCATTTCCGGAAAGTCGTTTTATGTCCCTTCAGCAACCCGCAGCACAACCGGCAGAGGCGATGCCGGATACGGTCTCGCTCGCTGTCGCCGATTTCAGCGCGACCGAGATGTATGTGTTCTTGCGCGACGCGGTGGTGCCGCGGCCCATCGCCTGGGTGTCCACCATCAACGCGCAAGGGCAGAGCAATCTCGCGCCCTTCAGCTTTTTCAATGTTGTCAGCCCTTATCCGCCGACGCTGGGCTTCAGTTGCGGCCCGCGCGGCGACAACCACAACTCGGACGTACGCGAGCCCAAGGACACCTTGCTCAATATCCGCGCCCTGGGCGAATTCGTCGTCAACATCTCGCCGGCGTCGCTGCTCGACGGCATGGTCAGGACCTCGGATCCGCTGGCGCACGGCAAAAGCGAATTCGCTCATGCCGGACTGGTCGAGGTCGCCTCGACCCTGGTGCGCCCGCCGCGCGTGGCCGGTGTGCCGGTGGCGTTCGAATGCCGCACTTTCGACATCATCGAAGTCGGCGTCAACACCTGGATCATGGGCACGGTGGTGCACCTGCATGTCGATCGGCGCGCTTACGTCGGCTCCACGCCGGAACTGAAGCACCGCATCAATGTGCTCGCCGACGCCGCCGGCCGGCCGGTGGGCCGTCTCGATCGTGCCAATTACACGCGTGTGTCGGACGTCGAGTTTCACCGCCGCAAGGAAGGGCCCAACTGAGTGCGGTCGCGTTGCAACGCGACGCAAATTTCGGCGCTGCGTCTGCTGCCGGATTGGCGCAACCATGGGTAAATTGCTGATCGTCTGGCTTATCAATGCGCTGGCGCTGCTGGCGCTGCCCTATGTCGTGCCCTCGGTGCAGATCGACGGCTTTGCCACGGCGCTGGTCGCGGCGCTGGTGCTGGGTCTGGTCAACACCCTGATCCGACCGGTGCTGGTGGTGCTGACGCTGCCGGTCACCCTGCTGACCTTGGGCCTGTTCATTTTTGTCATCAACGGACTGATGTTCTGGCTGGTGGCGTCATTTTTGCGGGGCTTCCATGTCGCCGGTTTCTGGTCGGCGGTGCTGGGCGCGCTCGCCTATGCGCTGATTTCCTGGGCGGCCAGCGTACTGGTGTTCGGCGCATCGGGCAGGCGCTGAAGGCAAGGCGGGCGTTCGGCGCTGGCCAGACGCCGCAGCGCGCATAACGCCGCAGCAAGGCCGTGCCGGCCGAGGCAAGGCGTTATGTGCGATGGCGTACATACACGCGGGCGGAATGTTTGGATACTCCGCAGACGAAAACCATTCATGGAATCCAAATGAAAAAACTGATATCGGCTGCAGCTTGCATAACGGCCTTCGCCGCCGCCCCGGCATTTGCACAATCCTACGTCGGCGCGGGTGTCGGCGCCGCCAAGACGGATACCAACGAAACCTCGTACAAGCTGTACGGCGGATTCCAGTTCAACCCGACCTGGGGCATGGAAGTCGCCTACAACGACCTTGGCCGTTATCGCGGCGCCGATGTCGACTCCTGGTCGATCGCCGGTACCGGCACGGTGCCGCTGGGCACCAACTGGTCGCTGCTGGGCAAACTGGGGGCCACCTCCAACCGCCCGAAATTTGCCGGTTCCTCGAACAAGACCGACGTGCTGTATGGCATCGGCGTCGGCTACAGCATGACCAAGAATGTCGGCCTGCGGCTCGAATACGAAGATTTCGGCACGCTGTCGAAATCGAACAACGGCAACAATTCGACAGGCAGCAATCTCGGCCTGAGCGTGAAATACACGTTCTGAGCGCGTCTCCAGCAGCGCGAACGCCGGGCTTGGTCCCGGCGTTTCACATTGCGGGTTCGCGCGAGGCCTAAAGGCCCCACGTCACGGATCGTCGCAGGCGGCGCGCGCTAAGGCAGGTGACGCGACGGGTCCGGCTTGTCTGGGCCGGACTCGGCGGCGCTACTCGGGCGGCTGTCGCCGCCGCGCGCCGATGTCGCGCCCGGCGTGCCGCCGATGCCGGCGGTCAAGCTGCCCAATCGCACCGTGACCGCCGCCTGCGGATAGGTGTTGCAGCGTCCGGCGCCGGCAAGCGGCAGCGTGCATGGCGGCAAACCGGCCTTGCGTTGCAGGTAATCGTACATCGACAGGTTGAGCCCTCTGGCGGCCGCCGCGTCGGCGAGGTCTTCCGAGGAAGGGCTGATGCCCTCGAGGTAATAGCGCTTGAGTTCCGCCGCATCGAGCATTTGCATGGCCTCGGGCGGAACAATCATAACCGCCTCGTACAGGGAGTCGGGGAAATCCATCTCCTCGATGTAGCGCTTGAGCGCCCGTTGCAGGTTGCGGAAGCGGGTCTGGCGGTCGGGCGCGTCCAGCGTATACGGGAAATAAGGCCGGTGGATTCCCAACCGTCCGGCGACGCTGCGCCGTTCACCGCCCATGAACGCGAACACGCAGGCGCTCAGACACTGGTCGTTGGTGCCGACCAGGGTGTAGACACCCAGCTTACGCAGCATGCGTCCGAGGTCCATGCCGGCATCGATGTCGCCGCCGTTGCTGGCAAACCATACGGCGTTGCCGGCCAGCCGCTGTTTGCCGTCCTTGAGAAGTTTGATCATGATTGCCGCGCTGGCGACGTCCCTGGGCGTGATCTCGCCGGCGAGAAAGGCATGCACTTCGGCCGGCGCGCCGCCGGCGCCGGGCGGCGCATACGCGAGGTCGTCCGGATTGGCGTATTTGCGCGCCGGCGACCAGCGTTGCTCGCCGTTGATTTGCTCAACGGTGCGGAAATAAAGCTCGGCGTGCAAGGGGGTGCTTTGCAGCGTCAGCACAAGACTGAGACAGGGCAGGGCGAGCGCAGCGGCGAAGCGGGCATAGCGCGCCATTGCGGCGCGAATGCCTGACGCAAAACCCGCGCTACTTGTCATGGTGCGATGCCCTTTTACCTGAGTGGCCCGCCATGTTTCCCACCGAAGGCAGGGATATTCAGGACGTCCTGGAGCATGCTGCGCGCAATCGATAATAAGCGCAAGCGCGAGCCAATCTCTGTTCGCTGCCACACATAAGGCAAGGAACGCGCAAAAAAATTGCCGCGCTGTTTGCGTTCCCCGGGGGTTCGCTGCTGCTGCCGCGCGGCGCTGCCGGGCGGGTCCGGGCCGAAACAGCGTACCTGCTGGAAACGGCCGCCTGGCGCGCATTTCCAGCCGGCGCTGCCGCCACCGGTGGCGCTCAGGCGTCGGCGGCGCTGGTGCCGGACAGTTGGCTGGGGGTGGCGTCGGCAGACATGGCCACGCGCATCGCGTCATCCACAGTGTCGAGCCAGACAAACTGCAGCTTTTCCCTGGCCTCTAGCGGGACTTCGTCGAGGTCGCGCTTGTTGCGCGCCGGCAGCATCACCGTGCGGATGCCGGCGCGCATCGCCGCCAGCACCTTGTCCTTGACGCCGCCCACCGGCAACACCACGCCGCGCAGGCTGATCTCGCCGGTCATCGCCACTTCGCTGCGCACCGCTTTATCGGCGAACAGCGAAGCGAGGGCGATAAACATCGCCACGCCTGCGCTCGGACCGTCCTTCGGAATGCCGCCGGCGGGGACGTGCACGTGGATGTCGGTTTTCTCGAATTGCGCCACATCAAGCGCGAGCGAGGCGGCGCGCGATTTGACCAGGGTCAGCGCGGCCTGCACCGATTCCTTCATCACATCGCCGAGCTGACCGGTGAGGATCAGCTTGCCGCTGCCCGGCGTGCGGCTGGCTTCGATGAACAGGATGTCGCCGCCGACCGGCGTCCAGGCAAGGCCGGTCGCCACACCCGGCAGACTGGGGCGCTCGGCCATTTCATTGTCGTATTTCGCCGCGCCGAGGATGTCGTCGAGGTCGGCACGGTCGAGCACAATGGGTTGCGCGCCGCCATCGGCGATGCGCACCGCGGCGCGCCGGCACAGCGCGCCGATCTGGCGTTCGAGCCCGCGCACGCCGGCTTCACGCGTGTAATCGCTGATCAGCGCGGCGAGCGCGGCGTCGGTAATCTCGGCCTGGCCGGGCTTGAGCCCGTTTTCGCCGAATTGCCGCGCCACCAGGTAACGCCGGGCGATCTCGCGCTTTTCCTCCTGCGTGTAGCCGGGCAACTGAATGACTTCCATGCGGTCGCGCAAGGGGCCGGGAATCGCGTCGAGTACGTTGGCGGTGGCGATGAACAGCACGCTCGAGAGGTCGTAGGGCAGGCCGAGGTAATTGTCGCGAAAGCTGTTGTTCTGCTCCGGGTCGAGCACTTCGAGCATCGCCGAGGACGGGTCGCCGTGGTTGCCGGCGCCGAGCTTGTCGATTTCGTCGAACATCATGACCGCGCCACGGGTGCCGGCTTTTTTCATCGCCTGGATGACATTGCCCGGAAGCGCGCCGATATAAGTGCGGCGGTGGCCTCGAATCTCCGCCTCGTCATGCACGCCTCCCAGTGACACGCGCACGAACTTGCGTCCGAGTGCGCGCGCGATGCTCTGGCCGAGCGAGGTCTTGCCGACGCCGGGCGGCCCGACAAAGCACAGGATCGGACCATGCCCGGCGGGGTTGAGCTTGCGCACGGCAAGAAATTCGAGAATGCGCTTTTTCACCGATTCGAGGCCGAAGTGGTCGGCGTCGAGGATGCGCCGTGCTTCTGCCATGTCGATGGCGTCGGCTTCGGGCGCCTTCCATGGCAGTTCGACCAGCCAGTCGATATAGGTACGCAGCATGGCGTTTTCACCCGAGCTGTCGGACATGCGCTCGAGGCGCTTCAATTCCTTGAGTGCCTGCTTTTCGGTGTCCTCGGGCATGCCCGCTTCGCTGATGGCCTGGCGCAGCGCGGCGATTTCGTCTGCCTTGCCTTCGTCGCCTTCACCTTCGCCGAGTTCCTTCTGGATCGACTTGAGTTGTTCGCGCAGCATGAACTCACGCTGGCGGTCGTCCATGCTGGCCTTGGTGCGCTCGCCGATTTGCGCCGACAGGCGCAACACGTCGATGCGATGGGCGAGCAGCGCCAGCACGGCGTCGAGGCGCCGTTCCAGCTCCAGGGTCTGCAGCACGATCTGTTTTTCCGCCGGTTTGGCTTCGATGTAGCCGGCGATGAGGTCAGCGAGGGCACCCGGCGTGGCGATGTTGTGCACCGTCGCGGCCATTTCCTGTGGCACCTGCGGCATCAGTTCGAGTGCTTCGAGCGCACGCGCGCGCAACTGCACGAAGCGCGCCTCGATTTCGCTGCCCTCGTCGGTAGGATCGGCGATTTTCACCACGCGTGCGGCGAGGAACGGATAGCCCTCGAGGTATTCGATGACGCGAAAGCGCGTCAGCCCCTGGCAGATCACATGATGCGAGCCGTCGGTGGCGCTGACATGGCGCAATACCGAGGCGACGGTGCCGACGTTGTACAGGTCCTGCGGCCCCGGGGTCTCGACAGACGGGTCTTGCTGCAGCAACAGGCCGACCGGTTGTTCGCTGCGGATGGCATATTGCGTGCCCGCAATGGATAACTCGCGATTGATCGACACCGGCAGGATCATGCCCGGAAACATCACCAGCTTGCGCGTCGGCAGCAGGATCAGCGCGTCGTCGGGCAGGCGATAGCCGCCGTCCGCTTCGCGTGCAGCTTTAACGGGCGTGCCCGGCGTTCCGTTCTGGTCTTTTTCTTCAAGCAGGTCAATCATCGCTGTTTCCCTTTCGCCTGGCGCGCCCGGGGGGATGGTCACGGGTAAAAAGTCCCGCGCGCATCGGCTCGCTCATGATTACGTAAATGGGGGCGGGTGGGGCGGAAACAAGCGGCTCGCCGGCGGACCGATTGAGAAGAGCTGGGCAATGGCTGGAACGCCGCGCCGAGCGCGGTTTTGCGCGTCATGCCGGCATGACCCTTGTGTTTGCGGGGGATTGCGGGGGACTGCGGGCTGCTGCGCCGCAGACCAATCAGGTCTTGCTGCCGCGCGGCCCGAGGAAATACCACAACACCAGCCCGACTACCGGCAATAGCAACACCGCGACAATCCAGATCAGCTTCTTCTCATTGGACGCCGCGCTCTGAAAAATATTCAGGATGGCCCAGATGTCGCCGGCCAGTATCAGCACGCCCCAAAGACTGTTGAATCCCATGTTCATGGCTGTTCTTTCAGGACGTCGCGCGAGATTCCGGCAGTCATTTCGCGAGCTGGCGGTTTTGCAGGTCGGCTGTATCGTAATCAAATACCACGGTGCGGTCGGCGGCAACCAGTTTTTCGTCCCGGCCGGCATAGTCGATGCGGCCCAGCAGGTCGCGAATAATGTTTATGCGCGCCTCGTGCTTGGCGTCTGCGCGTACCAGCGTCCAGGGCGCGACCGGGTTGTGTGTGCGCACCAGCATTTCATTGCGGGCGAGGCTGTAGGCGTTCCATTGCCGCAGCGCGTCGTCGTCGATGGCGCTGACCTTCCATTGTTTGAGCGGATCGCTGCGGCGCGCTTCCAGGCGCGATTTCTGTTCCGCCTTGCTGATATCGAGGTAGTACTTGAGCAGCTTGACGCCGGAGCGCACCAGCATGTGCTCGAAGTTCGGTACCGAGACGATGAATTCTTCGTGCTCGCCGTCGCTGCAAAACCCCATCACGCGCTCGACGCCGGCGCGGTTGTACCAGCTGCGGTTGAACAGCACCATCTCCTGTGCCGCCGGCAGGAAAGTCACATAGCGCTGGAAGTACCAGGACGAGCGTTCGCGGTCGGAAGGCTTGCCAAGGGCGACGACGCGCGTTTCGCGCGGGCTCAGGTGCTGGACGATGCGCTTGATGGCGCCGTCCTTGCCCGAGGCGTCGCGGCCTTCGAGAATGATCAGGATCTTGTCGTTGCGGCAGATGATGTGACGCTGCAGTTTTACCAGTTCAACCTGCAGCTTGTGCAGCGTGGCCTTGTAGGCTTTCTTCGACATCGGTGCATCGTGTTCGCCGGTGTCGCCGGCTGAGGCCTTCTTGACCATGGTGATTGCTTTGTCGCGCGGCATGCGGAAAACCGCACATCCGGCATTGTGGTGCTGTGGTGGCATGGCCTCTGTTCGCTGGGCAACATACTGCAAGACCGGCAAGGCGCTTGCCGCATCGGCTGGAAACGCTTGCAGGGTGCGCCTCAACGACCAGGGCGCAGGCTGGAAAACCAAGCCAGACGGGGCTTTCCAGCAGGTATGCCTTTGCCGTCAGGCGGCGGCGGACAGGGGTTTGAGCTGTCCGACACCCATGTCGGCGAGCGCCAGCGCGACGGCGCCGACCATGTTGCGCATTTCGTCGGCGTCAATGGCGCCGATGCAGCCGACCCGGAAGGTCTCGGTCTTGGTCAGCTTGCCCGGATAGAGCACGTAGCCGCGATCGCGCAGGCGCACATAAAAGTCGTCGAAGTTGTAGCGCGGGTCGGCCGGCGCGTGAAAAGTCACGATGATCGGCGCCTGCACGGCACGCGCGAGAAAGGGCCGGAAGCCGAGCCGGCTCATGCCTTCTATGAGCGCGTCGCAATTGGCCTGGTAGCGCGCGCCGCGCGCCGGCTGGCCACCCTGCGCCTTGAACTGGTCGACGGCGGCGCGCAGCGCGGCGACGACATGGGTCGGCGGGGTGTAGCGCCAGCGGCCGTTCGATTCCATGTAAGTCCACTGGTCGTACAAGTCCATGGCCAGCGAGTGGCTGTTGGCGGCGCATTTTTCGAGCACGGCCTTGCGCGCGAGGACAAAGCCCATGCCGGGCACGCCCTCGAGGCATTTGCCCGAGGCCGAGATGAGCGCGTCGAAGGCGATCTTGCGCGCGTCGATGTCGATGGCGCCGAAAGAGCTCATGGCGTCGATGATCAGGCCCTTGCCGCGCTTTGCGCACTCGGCGGCGATATCGGCGAGCGGATTGAGGATGCCGGCGCTGGTTTCGCAGTGCACCTGCGCGACATGGGTGATGGCCGGGTCGGCGTCGAGTGCATCGGCGATCATCTTGCCGGTCGCCGCCTTGTCCTCGGGCACAGTCAGTTCGACGGCGTTACGCCCGAGGTATTTGCAGATTCTAAGGATGCGCTGGCAGTAGGCGCCGTTTTGCGGCACCAGCACCTTGCCGTTTTTCGGTACCAGCGTGCCTATCGAGGCCTCGACCGAGAAGGTGCCGCTGCCCTGCAAGGGCACGCAGACATGGGTCTCGCCGGCGTTGGCGATGGCCAGCAGGTCGGCGCGAAGGCTGGTCATGACGGCGTTGAACGCCGCATCCCACGGCCCATGGTCGCGCAGCATCGCCTGGCGCGTGGCGGCAGAGGTGGTGGTGGGGCCGGGCGTCAGCAATACCGGGTCGTTGCCTATGATCATGGTCATTCCCTGAAAAAAACCGGCCGCGCAGACGATAGCCCGCTGGCTTCATATTGGCGGAAGTGTAGCCTTTGCCGATACGACCGCGCCAGCCCCTTGCGCTCGCGGTGCACGTGTCCGCGCCGTCGCAGCGCCTGGGTGCGTGGCGTACAATGCGCGCTTTCCGAAATCTGATTTGGCTACCTCATGGTCCGCACCCGCTTTGCCCCCAGTCCGACCGGTTACCTGCATCTTGGCGGCGCGCGCACCGCGCTGTTCTCGTGGGCTTACGCGCGCAAGCACGGTGGCAAGTTCATCCTGCGCATCGAGGACACCGACCTCGAGCGCTCCACTGCGGCGTCGTCGCAGGCGATTCTGGACGGCATGCAATGGCTCGGGCTCGATTACGACGAAGGGCCGTTCTACCAGATGCAACGCCTCGACCGTTACCGAGAAGCCGCCGACAAGCTGTTGCGCGACGGTCATGCCTACTGGTGTTATGCCAGCAAGGAGGAACTTGACACAATGCGCGAGCAGCAGCGCGCGCGTGGTGACAAACCGCGCTACGACGGGCGCTGGCGTCCGGAGAACGCCAAGCGCCTGGGGCTTACGGCGCCCGATGGCGGGAAGCCGGTGCTGCGATTCCGCAATCCCGATGACGGCGAGGTGAGGTTCCGCGATCTGGTGAAGGGGCCCATTACCATTGCGAACCGCGAAATCGACGATCTGGTGCTGTTGCGCGCCGATGGTGTGCCAACTTATAACTTCGGCGTCGTCATCGACGATCTCGACATGGACATCACCCATGTCATCCGCGGCGACGACCACGTCAACAACACCCCGCGCCAGGTCAACCTGTACCGCGCGCTGGGCGCCCGCCTGCCGGAGTTTGCGCATGTACCAATGATCCTCGGCGCCGACGGGGAGCGCTTGTCAAAGCGCCATGGCGCGGTGAGCGTGATGCAGTATCCCGAGGACGGCTACCTGCCCGAGGCCATGCTCAATTGCCTGGCGCGCCTGGGCTGGTCGCACGGCGATGACGAGGTGTTTTCGCTGGCGCAGTTCGTCGAGTGGTTCGACTTGTCGCATATCAGCCATTCGCCGGCACAGTTCAACCCCGAAAAGCTGCGCTGGCTGAACCAGCATTACCTCAAGGGGCGCACCGATGCCGAACTCTCCGCGATGGTCGGGCCGCGCATCGTAGCAGAAGGGGGGACGATCGACGGCGGGCCGGAACTCAACCAAGTGATGGCTTTGCTCAAGGACCGATCCGAAACGCTGGCGATACTGGCCGATGAGGCGATGATGTTTTATGGCGAGGCGAAGGCCACCCCCGAGCTGCTCGCCCAGCATGTCGGTGATGAGGTAAAGCCGGCCTTGCGCGAGCTTGCGCTGCGCCTTGAGGCTGCGACCGAATGGCGAGCCGACATGATCACGCCCATCCTCAAGTCTGTGCTGGAGCAGTTCGGGCTGAAAATGCCCAAACTGGCCATTCCAGTGCGCGTGGCCGTGTTCGGCCGGGCGCAGACGCCGGATCTGGCGGTGGTGCTGCGCCTTGCCGGACGCGAGCGGGTGGTGGGGCGCCTGCGTGCCGCCGCAGACTGAGCGCGGTGCCAGCGGCGACCCGGGCAATTTTCCAAGGAGAATTTACAGATTCCCGCTTTTGCCCTTATAATCGCGGGCTTCGTGGGGGTATAGCTCAGCTGGGAGAGCGCTTGCATGGCATGCAAGAGGTCAGCGGTTCGATCCCGCTTACCTCC
>ENA-ORBV01000948-ORBV01000948.1-microbial-mat-metagenome-genome-assembly--contig:-NODE-948-length-66068-cov-12.774106_pt1 | contig 66068 bp, 52 predicted proteins | sample MGYA00237777_ERZ505514 | MGnify/ENA primary metagenome ERZ505514 (study PRJEB26160, sample SAMN06269048) | microbial mat metagenome | isolation source: Oligotrophic lake microbial mat | place...
ATGATACGGCGACCACCGAGATCTACACCTCTCTATTCGTCGGCAGCGTCAGATGTGTATAAGAGACAGGATGCGCAGATGTCGGGCAGGTGGTTTTGGATGAAAGCGGGGTCGCGTTCGATTTCTTTTCTCAGGAAATACAGAATGGAGGTTTTGAGGCCGCTGAAGCTAAAATCCAGACCGGGGATTTGGGGTTCCGGAAAATTGAAAACGGGCTTCCCTTCTTTTGCCAGCCGGTCAATGAGGGGGCCGGCAGGGTAATCCAATCCGAGTAATTTACCGGTTTTGTCAAACGCCTCCCCGGCGGCATCGTCTATGGTTTGGCCAATAATTTCCATATCGGAAGGGCTGCGCACCAGCATGATCTGCGTGTGCCCGCCGGATACAATGAGGCACAAAAACGGGAACGGCGGCTGCCGTTCGCCTGCAAAATGCGCCATGACGTGCGCCTGAAGGTGGTGGACTTCAATGAGTGGAATGTCTAAGCTCATCGCCAGTCCTTTGGCAAAAGAAACCCCCACAATGAGGGAGCCGATCAGCCCGGGGCCACGCGTGAAAGCCACCGCCCCGATTTCACTGCGCGAAACGCCAGCTTGTTTCAGCGCCTCATTCACTACCGGAACGATGTGTACCTGGTGGGCGCGGGAGGCCACCTCCGGAACAACGCCGCCGTACAAGCGATGAATTTCCTGTCCTGCGATACAATTGCTCAGCACTTTGCCGTCTGCAACGATTGCAGCAGCGGTGTCATCGCAGGAAGATTCAATGCCGAGTAGGATCATTTTTGTAATTCGTTGACATGACTGGTGTATCAAACGCAAAACTACTTCAGTTGGATCGTATGGCGGGTATTCCTTTAAAAAAAGCCGCATTTTTTTATTTTTCTCAACCACCAGGCACAGAAATTTTTGCATCTGACAAAAGGATTTAAGTTCATTCGCGGCATTTTATCAAAAAGCCGTATTATTGCGTCAAAACAAACCGAAAATGAGGCTTGCTATCAATCTCGTTCTACTCGCTATCGCAGGAGTCTTTGTATGGGTGCTCATCAGCGGCATCCGTGAACCCATTCAATTCGTCAACGAAAAGAATGACCGGGAAGATGCCGTCGTTGCTAAACTCACTGAAGTTCGCACCGCACAGGAGCTTTACCGAAGCATTAAAGGAGAATTTGCGGGGGATTTTAACAAACTCGCCATGGTCTTAAAAACAGACAGTTTCAAGATCGTAAAAGTACTCGGTGACCCGGATGATCCCAATTTTACGGGACAGATCACCTACGAAACGTATTATTCACCGGCGGTTGACTCGATTAAGTCTCTGGGAATCAGCGTGGATTCGCTCAAGTACGTACCTTTTGGAGGCGGCGCTATTTTTGACATTCAGGCCGATACTATTACTTATCAGAAATCCAAGGTGGAGGTATGTGAAGTAGGCGTTAAGCGCAAAGTCTTTATGGGCCGATACGCCGATAAGAAATATGCGCGCTACGACAAGAATTACGATCCGGAGAAGCCGCTCAAGTTCGGTAATATGAACGCACCTAACCTTTCCGGGAATTGGGAAAACTAAGCGTAGATATCATAGAAGATACCTACCTGAGCAAATCGGCTGATGCCGGCAACAACCTGTCCATTCTTATTGGAATGGACAGGTTTGCTTATTTGATCCATACAGCTGACCATCAGGTGCTTGTTCTGCGGGAATACGAGCGGGAGTCCCGTGCGTCAACCCCAACAAAACAAGGGCAAAGCGCATTTCCCCTGCCTGACCTGGAAAAAATTTGCAAAGAAGATTCGCATCTCCATCAATCCTTTAACAAAATCCGCATCGGATGGGCAATCCCGTTTTTGGCGATGGTTCCGCTGCGACTCTACGATGCGGGGCACAAATCAACGTATCTGCAATACCTCACAAAGCCGGAGGGTTCGTGGGAATACGCAGCGGATGAATTGCCTCATTTTGCCTCCAGCTTAGTTTATGCGATCCCGTCCGAAGGGCAAGCCTGGCGTCTGAAACAATTTCCGGACAGCGAGGTACTTCATGCCACTACCGCTTTTCTGAATGGCACACACGCACTGCTCAAGGAGCGGCAGGGGGGCAGGCATCTGTTTATTCACACCTGCTTTGGAGAAGTCCGGCTGGCTTTGCTGGACGAAACCCATCTTTATTTCAACAATGCCTACTTTTTTCAAACCGCAAAGGACTTTCTGTACTATGTCCTTGCCGTGGTTGACGAATGTGAACTGGATCAGGAAACCACGCCGATTTTGTTGTCCGGGCATTTGATAGAAGATTCTGAAATATACCGTTTGTTGTATCGCTATTTTCGGAAATTGTCATTTGTTCCCAGTCCGGCGCAGTTTTTGCCTGGCCCTCAATTAAGTGCATCGCCGCAACATTTATACACGGATCTCTATTTTCTTGCGCTCCATGCAGTCTAAGGTCTAACATCTAAAGTCTAACAGCTATCATGCGCATTATCGGAGGGAAATTCAAAGGCCGGCGGTTCAGTCCACCCGCTGACAATTGGCCTACCCGGCCCACCACAGACTATGCTAAGGAAGGGTTGTTCAATATTCTAACCAATATTCTGGATTTTGACGAAGTCAAGGTGCTTGACCTTTTTGGCGGCACGGGCAGCCATGGATATGAATTTATTTCGAGGGGTTGTACGGATGTGACCTATGTGGATAAATTCCCCGCCTGTATAGCGTTTGTAAAAAAAACGGCGGAAACCCTGGAAATCGAAGACCTGATCAATATTGTGCGGTCGGATGTGTTTCAATTCATTGCCCACGCCATTGCCAAATATGATTATATTTTTGCCGGTCCGCCTTATGGTTTGCCAACGTTGGACAGCATTCCGGATCTGATTTTTGAAAAAGAACTTTTAACTGAAGGCGGCTTTTTTGTGTTGGAACATAACCCGCATCACAGTTTTAAAAACCACCCACATTTTTTCCAGGAGCGGAACTATGGGAAGACGATTTTTAGTTTCTTTAAAAAAGCAGCATGAACATTACCAATATCATACAACAAGGCGTCATCGAAGCGGTGCAGGAGTTGTACGGCGCGATGGTCGCCTCCGAAACCGTACAAATCACCGCTACGCGCAAGGACTTTGAAGGCGATTATACGGTGGTTACCTTTCCATTCACAAAGCTGAGCGGTAAAAAACCGGAAGAAATTGCTGCGGAACTGGGTGACTTTCTGGTGGAACGCATTCCCCACGTTGCGGGCTATAACATCGTGAAAGGATTCCTGAATTTAGTGATCAGCGACAGCTTCTGGTTAGATTTCCTGCACGCCATTTACGAAAACGAAAACTACGGAAGCCAGCCCTTGAACGGCGAAAAAGCGCTGGTTGAGTTTTCATCCCCCAACACCAATAAACCCCTGCACCTCGGGCATATCCGGAACATCCTGCTGGGATGGTCTACCTACAAAATTCTGGAAGCATCCGGCTGCGAAGTCACGCGGGTGCAAATCGTCAACGACCGGGGCATCGCAATATGCAAGAGCATGCTGACCTGGCAAAAATTCGCCGAAGGCGCTACGCCGGAAAGCACGGGCATCAAAAGCGACCACTTTGTCGGGCGCTGGTACGTGTTGTTTGAACAAAAATTTCAGGAAGAATACAAAGCCTGGCAAGCGGAAGAAGGCGCGGCCGTTTTTGCAGCCAAGCGCAAGGAAGGCCAGGACGAATCCGAGTTTTTTAAGGGTTTTAAAAACACCTATTTCAACGAATACAGCACACTGGGCAGAGAAGCCAAGGAAATGCTCCTGCGCTGGGAAGCCAGCGATGAAGCGACGCTGGCGCTCTGGCACCAAATGAACAGTTGGGTCTATGCCGGCTTCAACGACACCTACAACAGGCTGGGCGTCGTTTTCGACAAACTCTATTTTGAATCGGAAACCTACCTGCTGGGCAAGGATACCGTGGAACAGGGACTGCGCGACGAAGTTTTTTACAAAAAACCAGACGGCTCGGTATGGATTGACCTCGAAAACGCCGGCCTCGACCACAAAGTGGTGTTGCGCAGCGACGGCACGGCGGTTTATATGACCCAGGACATCGGTACGGCGCAGTTGCGCTACCGCGATTTTGGCGTCAACCGCATGATTTATGTGGTAGCCGACGAACAAAACTACCATTTTCAGGTCTTGTTTGAGATCATGAAGCGCCTAAACGAGCCTTATGCCGCCGGTTTGCACCACCTTTCCTACGGTATGGTGGACTTGCCTTCCGGCAAAATGAAATCCCGGGAAGGTACTGTAGTAGATGCGGACGACCTGATTGCAGAAGTCATTGGCGAAGCGCGCAAAGATTCTTCGGAGCGCGACTCCTTAGCCGATTTGCCGGTTGAAGAACAAAATGCCATCATTCAAAAAATTGGGTTGGCCGCCCTTAAATTCCACATCATTAAGGTGCATCCTAAAAAAAGGATGACCTTTGACCCGAAAGAATCGGTTGACCTGCAGGGGCAAACGGGGCCGTACATTCAAAACGCTTACGTGCGAATTCGCTCTGTGATCCGCAAAGCAGCGCAATTGGGCACGTTGGCCGCTGCGGCGGAATACGCCCAAACCGAACCGGCAGAAAAAGAACTGCTGGCGCAATTGTACGCTTTTCCGGATGTCATCGAAACCGCTGCAAAGGAATACGATCCTTCGCATGTTGCGGCGTTCTGTTACAATTTGGCCAAGCTGTACCACAAATTTTACCACGATCACTCGATTCTCGGAGCGGCGAATGAACCTGCGCGCGATTTTCGCCTCATGCTCAGCATCGCTACGGCGAATGTGTTGCGCAAAGGGATGGATTTATTGGGTATTGAGATGCCGGATCGAATGTAGGTAAGGTTTTTTAGGTGTCATCTGCTGAGGCACGAAGCAGGTGACATCTCAAAAAACCGGTTCCCGAGTCGCAAAAGTGTCTGTCTTTATAGTCCGATAGCTGCGTTATAGCAGGCAAACCTATAAGGTTTTAAAAACCTTATAGGTTTAAACCGCCCGAACTCTAAAGCTCAGACACGGGCTAAATGGACAACCAGTTATTAGTACAGCCCTTGTTCTTCATTTTTGAAAAACACTAACTCTACCTTTATATGAGCGAGACGAAACCGTCCCTGAACTTTATCGAAGAAATCATTGAAGAGGACATCCGCAATGGCAAACACGTCGGGCGCGTACATACCCGGTTCCCCCCGGAACCCAACGGATACCTGCACATCGGGCACGCCAAAGCCATCACGGTCAATTTTGAGCTGGCTCAGAAATACGGCGGCAAAACCAACCTCCGCATGGACGACACCAACCCCAGCACGGAAAAAACGGACTTTGTTGATAACATCAAAAACGACATCCGCTGGCTGGGTTTTGAATGGGAAGGCGAAGAGTTGTATGCGTCTGATTATTTCGAGCAATTGTATGGATACGCGGTACAGTTGATTGAAAAGGGTCTTGCTTATGTAGACGATTCCACCGCAGAAGAAATTGCTGCGATGAAAGGTGATACCGCCAAACCCGGCACTGAAAGCCCGTTCCGCAACCGCTCCATTACCGAAAACCTCGACCTGTTTGCCCGTATGCGCAACGGTGAATTCCCGGACGGCGCGCGGGTTTTACGAGCCAAAATTGACATGGCTGCGCCCAATATGCATTTCCGCGATCCGATTTTGTACCGCATCAAACACGAAAACCACCACCGCACGGGCGACCAATGGTGCATTTACCCGATGTACGACTTCGCCCACGGCCAGTCAGATTCCATCGAAGGCATCACCCATTCTTTGTGTTCGCTGGAATTCAGGCACCACCGTCCGCTTTACGACTGGTTCATCGAGCAGTTGGGCATTTTTCCTTCCCGGCAGATCGAGTTTGCGCGCATGAACGTGGCATACCTGATTACCAGCAAGCGAAAATTGATGAAGTTGGTCAATGAGCAGCTCACAACAGGCTGGGACGATCCGCGTATGCCCACCATTGCAGGCATGCGCCGCCGGGGTTTTCCACCGGACGCCATCCGTGAGTTTTGCAGGCGGGCGGGTGTGGCGCGCCGCGAAAACCTGATCGAAATCGAATTGCTGGAGTTTTGCGTGCGGGAAGAATTAAACAGAACCACCCCGCGCGTAATGGCCGTACTCGACCCGCTGAAAGTCGTTATTACCAATTACCCGGAAGGACAAACGGAAGCCTTGCAAATTGAAAATAACCCGGAAGATGAAAGCATGGGCATGCGCGAAATGCCCTTTTCGAGGGAATTGTACATTGAACGCGACGACTTCATGGAAGACGCGCCCAAAAATTATTTCCGCCTTGCTCCGGGTAAAGATGTCCGCCTAAAAGGTGCCTACATCATTCATTGCGACGAAGTGTTGAAAGATGCGGCGGGCGAAGTGACGGAACTCCGTTGCAGCTATTATCCGGAAAGCCGCAGTGGCAGCGACACGTCCGGTCTGAAAGTGAAAGGCACGATCCATTTTGTTTCGGCGCCTCATGCTTTGGAGGCGGAAGTGCGCCATTACAGCCGACTGTTCACCGACCCGCAGCCCGATGGACATGAAGACCGCGATTTCCTGGAGTTTTACAACCCTGATTCTTTGGAGGTCGGAAAGGCTTATGTAGAACCCAGTCTGAAAGCCGCTGAGCCTGGCGATCGCCTGCAATTTATGCGCAAAGGCTATTTCTGTATGGATCAGGATTCCACGCCGGATAAGCCGGTTTTTAACCTGACGGTAGGGTTGAAGGATGCCTGGGCGAAGGAGCAGAAGAAAGGGTAGAGGGCAGAAAGTAGAAGGTAGAAAGTAGAGGGAATGGATGGAACACGATGAAATTCCGTGCTTACCCTCTACCCTCTACCTATAAATACTGTCTCAGCAACGGCCCCAACTCCGTTTCGCTCTCAATTTGTTTGAGTTTTCCTTCGTGTACAAAGGAGATGCCGCCGGTTTCTTCCGAAACGACGAAAACCGCGACGGTTGTTTTTTCGGTGATGCCCACCGCAGCCCTGTGCCGCAGCCCGAACTGTTTGGGCAAGTTAGGGTTTTCGGATACCGGCAATACGCAACTGGCTGATTTTATTTTCCCATCTGTGATGAGCATGGCTCCGTCGTGCAACGGGCTTTCTTTGTTGAAAATGCTGATGATGAGCGGCTCGCTGATTTGCGCGTCAATGGCGACGCCCGAGCTGGTCAGCCCGTCAAGGTTGAGGTCTTTGGTGAGCAGGATAAGCGCGCCGGTTCGGGTACTCGACAGCCGAATCAAAGCTTCTTTGATTGCTTTCACATAGGTCTGCTTGATCTCGGAAGCCTGGCGCGGGCGGTCGTCGAACATACGCCGCAGCAGCAAAAACCGTTGCCGGAGCGTGGTATTCCCCAAAAAAAGCAAAAATCGGCGCACTTCCGGCTGAAAAATAATGATGATGATGATGACCCCCACATTCACAAACTGATCAAGAACTGCCGAAAGCAGATCCATGCCCAACTGGTTCACCAACCACCACACCACGTACATGGTGAGTACGCCGATAAAAATGTTGAACGCAATATTGCCCCGCAACAATTTATAGATCTGGTACATCAGATACCCCACGATGAGGATATCGAGGATGTCCCAGAGGCGAATCGGCAAAAAGCCGATATCGAAGAGGAGCAATATAGAAAGGGTTAGCGGCATGGACACAAAAGTAGGAAAAAATGGGGGAGATCAGCGCTTACCTGTTTTCCAGGGCAAACAACAACTTCTGCAAATACTGGCTGCTGGTCTCTTTCATGAAAAAACCGAAAGCCATTGCTGCCTTATCGAGCAGGTTGATGTTAAAAAAGGTGTAGTCGAAACCATGCTCGCGGCCGGAGCAGAGTTGTGCCCGGTTTTTGGCAATCAGCGCCAATTCGGAGGCGGAAAGGTTGTTGACACCCCCGGCATTGATGTAGCGTTTCATGCGACGCTCGCAAGCTTCCAGCGCCTGGTCTAAAATGTCGAGGTTGCGGGCGGCTTCCGCCAAAATTTTGCGTTGCAGGTTGAGTCCGTCTACGGCTCGCTCTTTGTCTGTTTTTATTTCCACGTCCGCTTTTTCAATCGAATAATAAGCGTCGTCTATTTCCAGGATGAATGCTTTCAGCGTTTCGAGGTGCAACAACGCCAGTTCCTTCATGGGTTCGATGAGGTTCCGGAATTTATGGGTCAACAGCGCGTGGTAGTCCTTTTCGTTGGACAGACTACCCTGGTCGTGGCTACCCCCGGTATTTACAAACAAAGACAACCATTCGCCTGATACTTCGTGGTCAATGACCCGGGTTTGGCTCATCAAAACCGAAAAGGCTTCGGCATTTTGTTGAAAAGCCGCGATTTTTTCCAGGATCGCATCAAGCGGGTCTTGCTGATTTTCCGGCGGCGGCGGCATGGAAAAGAGGGGAGCAGCCGCTTCGCTGTTGGGCAAAGGCTCCGGAAGATCTTCGTCGCCGAGTAGATGTTCGTATGGATTAGGCATTTGAACCTGCTGATTTACTGCACAAAATAAACGAAAACGACTCATTTGTCAACGGTTCTTTTTACAAGGCGTCCATTTATTGTTAAAAAAAGGCTGGACGCCTGCAAAATTCTATCCCCCCGTTCCTATTGCCTAATGTTCAAACTCTGCCTATCTTTGGACTTCTTTTTATCCAAAAACCGGTCCCATGATTCAAGCAACACGTCTTTCCCTCCGCGCCTTATGCATTGTTTTTTCGATTATAATTTTTTTTCCTGTACTTTCTGCGCAGGAGATCCGTCAGAATGAGCGGGGCGAAAGAATAATTGTCTATCCAGATGGTTCCTGGCAGTATTTCTCCGGATTTGGGGAACCCCAACCGGGCGTTGAACCCCAGCCTGTCCCGACAAATACCCCCACCAATTATCCGGTTTTCAGTGGGGAAATTGAGCCGCTCGAAGGTTCGATATCCCTGACAGGAGAGGACATTTTTAAGATCGCGGTACGGCGTTCTCAATTGGCTAAAGATGCCGCCAATATTGCGCGCAAGCGGGCAGAAGAGGCGACCGCTTCGCGCGAAAAATTAGAGAAAGAGCTCCAGGCGGCGGCGGCGGGAAACGAAGAACTGCGCCAGCAATTAAGCGCCAAACTAAAAACGGCAAAAAAATTGGAACAGGATGCGCGGGCAGAAGCGCAGTTGGCGACTTCCGAAGCGACGACCGCCGAGCAGTTGACCCAAAAAGGCGGATATATTGAAGATTTTAAAGCGACGCAAAGCCGGCGAAAAAGCGCTCAACGTGCGGCGCGGCAGCAGCAATTGGCATCTACCGGATCGTACGAAAAGGGTGGCATGCCGCTTTCGGATTACTACTCTGCAGCAGATGGCACGGCGGGGGATCTCATCGCGAATCCCCCCCGCAAACCCTGCCTGATGGCTTTTGAAGGGAAGGATGAAGAAACCAATCAATTCCGCCGCGATTGTCAGAAACAATTGCTCTTTACTTATACCGATGAGCGCCTCCGCGTTTTCCTGAAAGACAAGGAATACCTGCGTTGCGAAGGTTATTTTACTTCTTTGGCAGGGTATCGCTTTTTAACCTTGCAATTTACCTTCGCTTACCCCAATGCCCGGGAAGCGTATGGTTTCATTGAAGAAGGCAGCATTCTGACCATCAAAATGCTGGACGGGGATTTCATCAACCTGCGTGCAGGGCGCATGGATCGCGGCAGCTATGACACCAAACGCGAAGTGCTCACCTACCGGGTACACTATCCGATAGACCGAACGCAGATGAATTTGCTGCTGCAAAGCGAAGCCGATTTGATCCGAGTTTTCTGGAGCAGCGGTTTTGAAGAATACGAAGTGTATCAATTGGATTTTTTTATTCATCAAATCGGGTGCATCGAAGGGAAATCGTAATATGGAAAATCAAGAACTCGAACTACACGTTCTCGGCCTGAGATTACCAACCGACCCGCGTTGGGTTAACTTAGCCGAAAAAGACCTGGAAGAAATCCTGACCGACCACGCGTATTGCGAACAAAAAGCCGCAACATCGTGCATCTCCCTCATTCAGCGATTCCCGGAAAGAACCGAATTAGTTCGGGAGCTTGCACCCATTGTGACCGAAGAGTGGGGCCATTTCCGGCTGGTGTTGGCAGAATTGGACAAGCGGGGATTGCAATTAGGCCGGCAACGCAAGGATGAATACGTGAACGAGTTGCTGAAATTCCAGAAAAAAGGCGGCACCCGGGAAGAAACGTTGTTGGAAAAACTGCTCACCTTCGCCCTCATTGAAGCGCGTAGTTGCGAGCGTTTCCGGCTTTTGTCGCTGCACATTGCCGACGACCACCTCAAGGCTTTTTACCACAAATTTATGGTCGCCGAAGCCGGCCACTATCGCCTGTTTTTAGACCTCTCCAAACTCTATTGCGGCGCTGAAACCACGCGCGCCCGGTGGAAAGAGTACCTCATTCATGAAGCCGGGATTATGGATGGGATGGAGGTGAGAGGGGATCGGATGCATTGAGGGGGGAAGGGACAAGTGGGCAAAGGGCAAGTGGGCGAGAGGCTACAAATCCCTCCTAAAGGAGTGTGAAAAAATGAAAGCAAGGTGATGGGAGTGCTTTACGAGTGATGAATGTGATAATGTGTTGCCTAACGGTAGGTGCTGATGACGTATTAGGCAAAAATCGTTTACCTAAACCTGATTACTTTTTCTTACTATATTAAGGGCTTTTGATGTTTCGCAATAGAATCCTTAATTTTACTTATTCTATCATACATAAAAAGTCACTGTTATGAAACACCAAAGTGAGGGTTGGGGAGAGCCTAACCTGGATGATATAGTCGTCCACGGCAAGAATTGATAATTTTTGTCCTTCACTTGGTTACGCGTAAGTTGCAGATAGTCTAAAGCTTATGCATCTTGAAGAGGCTTTGCATTTTAGCGATTCTTGACGTGGTGTACGATATTCAGGGGGTCATTCCGGTTCCGGAATGACACCCCGCTCGTGCCACAGCTCTGTTACTTTCCAGCCGCACCATTTTTAAAAACGACAACTTGCCCACTGCTCATTTACACCCTCGACACCACCAAACAATGACTCACCGCCAAATCCGATTGATCATAAGTACGGTACTTCCGATGCAACCCTACGGAACCCAATACCTCCAAATCACCGGGGCGGAAACTGAGATCCGTGATCGGAATTCCGAGTTCAGCGTAGAGTTTTCGGTATTCACTCAGGCGGAAGCGGTTCTGGGGTTGGATGCTGTTGTCAATCCAGACCCAGGCGCGGTCGGAGAAGCGCAGGTAGTTGTAAATGGTGATGGTGCGGTCAAAATGCGCAAAATGATCGGACATATCTATGAAATGCGACAACACACCGCCGGAAACCGCAATGCGCTTAAATTCAAACAATAACGCTTTCAGGATGACTGGGTAGACGTGCTCGAAGGTATTGTTGGAATGCACCAGATCTACCGAAGCATCGGGTAACGACAATTGCCGGGCATCCTGCACCAAATAATGCATCTTGAGCTTTTTTAGCATGGTTTCAAACGAAAGTTGGTCGGCGGTGGCTGCGATCTCGCGCAGGAGGGCCAATCTCTCCGGAAGGGCTTGCACGTAGTTTTCCAATTGCCCGGAACCGGCGTATTCCAAAAATTGCCGGATCGTGGTTGTCAAATGGCCGGCATGGCTCAGGCGGCTGATGTCGGTGGTGTAGATGCGGTCAGCTCCCGACAGAAAAAGCGCAATGGGGACGACCGGATACCAACCGGTGCCAAGTTCAAGCGTGGTTTTGCCCCCGATGGAACCCGCTTGTTGCTGATAGGCAGCGATGTGTTCTTTTGCGTGAAGCAACCGATCAGAAAAATAGTCGTCGCTGAGGTGAACGCCTTTAGTGACGTACTTTTGGAAAAGGTAATTGAGCTGCTGGCTGTACGGCAGGAAGGAGATGGTTTTTTGGACAATTGCTTTTAAGACCCACTTCTTGAGCATGGACTATTCAGATGTTAGACGTTAGATGTTAGACGTTAGATGTTGGATATTAGACGTTAGACATTGACTTTGGTGAGTCTAATATCCAACATCTAAAATCTATTGTCTAAGAAAAGTCTCAAAAGTAGCGGATTAAAATAAGCTCACATAGCCCAAATGCACCTTTGGCGCGCCAAAATCGAGCGGGTTGTTTTTTCGGCTGCCAAAAGCTAAGCTGACGCCGAAAACCCCGGCGCTCGTCTCAAAAGTGATGCCGGCGCCAAATCCGTACGGGAAATCTACAGTAGAAGAACCGGGCAGCGTGTTGGAAGTGCGTTCGTCCACGCGGGCATAATCGGCGAAGGTATAGAGGTAGGAATTTTGTTGGAGCAGCAGGCGGTATTCTAAGGTCAAAACGGCATAATTGGTGGCGAAAACCAATTCTTCGTCGAAGCCCCGCAATAAACGGTTGCCGCCAATGCGGTACTGCTCGTTGGCGTAGATGCCCTGGTTAGAAATGATCCAGCCGGTTTGCAGGGCAGTTTTTAAGGTCGTGCGGCGGAACAAGGGAAAATAACCCTCGATTTTTCCCTCCAGCCGGTATTGAAAAGCGCGCTGTTGCAGGCTGTCGTAGAGGAATCCCAGGTCTATGTTTTCTATTTCCGGGTTGCGCCGGATGCGTCGAACGCCTGCATCGGCATGCAACAGCAGGCTCCAGCCGCGCCTCGGATTGAAGCGGTAATCCAATTGCCGGCGCACGTATTCTACCCCGAACGCGCTGCGGCTTACGTCGAGCGTGTCTGGCAAAGCCTGTAATGACAATAATTTGGCCTCGTCTATGTTCAGCAAAACCGAAGAGCGGTTGCTCAAAAACGCTTTTAGGTAATCGCCGCCCTCCAGCAGGTATTGCACGCCGGCGGTGTAGGCGACATCTAAATAATTCGTGTCCCGTTTGTACAAATTGAACTGAAGGTCAGCGCCGAAAGGCAGACCCAGCAGATAAGGGTAATTGAACTGGAGGTCGAGCAACTGGGTTTGCGGGCGCAGTTGTTCAAATTTGACGTAAATGCGTTCGCCCTGCCCGAATTGGCCGTTCAATTCACCCAAAAAAGAACCGGTGATCAGCATCCTCCCGGTTTGGGCGCTGTTGGGCAATACCCCGATCAGGAAGTCGAAACGGCTGGCGCGCTTTTGTTTCAACGCTAAGTTGATGACGGCGCCGTCTGCTTCAAAAGTGACGGTTGGATCAGCTTCCGCTTCCAAAAAAGGCAATTCGCGCAGCCGTTCGCGCAGGCGTAGCACTTTTGTGCGGTTGTAAGGTGTGCCGGTTTTCAGTCCGAGGTAGTTTTCCAGGTAGGCTTTGGAAATCCGCACATTCCCGCTCACTTTGATTTGTTTGACGGGAACAAAACGCCCGCGTTCCAGCATGACTTGAGCCTGCACCTGTCCTTCGCGGATGCGGATGCTGTCCAAGCGGATTTGTGCAAACGGGAACCCATTGTCTTCCACCTGGCGCAGCAGCGATTCCTGTAGTTTGGCGATCTGGCGAATGGAAAAAGGTTTGTTGCGGTACAAGCGTTCCCGAAATCCGACTTGTGACAACAAGGCTTCTTCCACGTTACCATTGCGCAACAGCGCCCACCGGTATGGGGCGCCCACGTGCAAAAATGCCGTAAAAATGCTGTCTTGCCGAAGCAGGGTATCCACCGAAGCTTCCAGAAAAGCCTGGCTTTGCAATTGCGAAATCACTTCTTTTAACCCCGTTTTCAGGCTCCCGCTGTCCGGAAATACCGGTTTAATCTGGACGCGTTCCGCCAGAAATTCCGGGGAAGAGTCGAGGCTCAGTAAACGCAACGTATACTGCTGTTGGGCGCTAACCCAAAGCCAGTTGGATAGAACGAAGCAGAAAACCAGCAGCGTTTTTTGAAATAATCGCATAAAATGGCCATATTACAAATAGGTACCCCATACCACTGTAGTTTTCTGCTACCCAGTGTCCGTCCATTTAGCCCCGTGTCTGCTCTTTTAGCGTTCGAGCGCAAAGCTCCGTGAAAACTCCTTTAACCCGCGAGACTCTGCGAAATTAGATAACCCGGAGGTTCACGGAGTAAACACAGCGTTCCACGGAGTTTCGGACTCTAAAGACAGACACTACCGCACCACCGTCACATCGCCTTTATATTCCACCACTTCCCCGTCAATAAACGCCACTTCCGCCAGATAAACGAAAACGCCGGGGTTTACAGGCTGGCCTTTGAACGTGCCATCCCAACCCAGTGAAGGTTCATTGGGTGGAAAATCTTTCCCGATGTAGACCAATCCGCCCCAGCGGTTAAAAATCTTGAGCGACTGAATTTGTTGGGCAGCCGGCCCCGTAAAGAGGGTAAATCCGTCATTGATGCCATCGCCGTTGGGCGAAATGCCATTCGGGATGTACACGGGGCGGTTTTTTACGACAAAAATGGTGATGTCGTCGAAGGCGACACATCCATCCTCATTCACCACAGTGATGGTATAAGTGGTGGTATTTACAGGATTAACTTCGGGATTCGGGCAGTTGGTGCAGGAGAGAAGAAAATCCTCCGGCGTCCAGGCATAAGTAACCGGGTCGTAATTGGCGACCGCGTTGATTTGCGTGGAAAAACCGAGGTCAATGAACTGGTTGGGCCCTGCATCAACGATCAATTCGATGGGTTCCGTCACTTGTGTTTGGATCGTATCTATGCAACCTAAGGCATCCATAACCGTGATGGTGTAGGGGTTTGCAAACAGATTTTCAAATAAAGGTTCCATTTGAAAAGCGCTGCCGTTGATGCTGTATTCATAAAGCGGATTTCCTCCGGAAGCCGATATTGCAATGCTGCCTTCCGACTCGCCGAAACAGACGTTATTCACTACCCCGACAAGGGTCAATATCAATTCTGGCGGTTCGGTAAGCAGGGTATCTCCGCTGAGGATGCAGCCATTGCTGTCGGTCACGGTGACGGAATAGGCACCTGCCGGAACGGGTTCAATGGCACCCCCACTCAGGTTGTTGCTCCAGGCATAGCTATAAAGTCCCGTGCCGCCGGAGACCAGCGCAGTCACCCGGCCATCGCTTTCGCCGTTGCAACTGACGTTGCGCGTATCAAACGCAAGCGCCAGCGGCGGGTAGTCTTCGAGCGTAAATTCAAAAAATCCGGCGCACAGGTTGGCGTCGCGCACTTCTACCATATAGGTTCCGGCGCTGATGTTGAGCAACGAATTTGCATTCACAAAACCGTTGCCATCGTTCCAGTTGTATTGAAATGGCCCCAACCCATTGTCAATGGCGACCACGATGGAACCGTTGGAAAATCCAAAACAAGAAGGTCGCGTAATGGCCTGAACGGCAGGATCCAGCACTAATTCCAATTCCCGAACGGGTAAAATCAAAGAAACGGTGCAGTTGTTCTGGTCCCGAACCGTAACCGCGTAGTCGCCCTGCATGATGTTGTTCAGGAAATTGTTGTTGGTGAATCCGGTATTTTGCCAATTGTATTGATAAGGTGGCGTGCCGCCGGAAACGACTAAGGTCAAGGCGCCATCCGTGCCGCCACCGCAAGTAGGCCTGGTGACGAGCGTATCAAACGCGAAAGCAGGCGGTCCACCCACCGTAAATTCCTCCACCGTTTGGCAGGTTGCCTCATCGGTGATGGTGACGCTGTACGTCCCTGCCGCGACGCCTGAAATATCCTGCGTAGCCGGCCCGTTGCTCCATTCATAAGCATAAGGCCCGTAATCGTTCGTCACGCTCAGGTCAATGGCACCGGTCAATGCACTTGGACAATCCGTATCGGTAATGCTGGCGTTGACGTCGAAATGGTCGTCGCAGCACTGCACCAGCACGGTCAGGACTTTGGTGACCAAACAACCCCGATCGCTTTCTACCGTGAGCGTAATGGATTTTAAGCCTGGGCGGTCAAAAACCACCGTGTGCGGGCCGCGTGTGGAGGCGGCTACCGGAAAAGCTTGGGAGCCAAAATTCCAGACCCAGCTCACCAGCGTACCCGTGAAGGTGGACAGGTCAGTGAGCGTGACCTGCTGGCCTACGCAAACAGTGGTTTGAGGGGTAATGCTGAAATTAGCGGTTGGCCCAAGGAAAGTGCCGGTGCCGCCAAACTCCACGGAAAACCCGCTGCCGGAGTTGCTGAAATTATTGATAACTAATGCGTAGCTTCTTCCCGCAACCATATTGATGGGAGAAATGAAGTTGTTGCTCCCCGCAGCACAACCACAGGTTTCGTTGACATCCGTTTCGCCGGTGCGCAGCCCGGTGGCACCTACGCAGGCAATCCAGGTCGAAAGCGGCTGCCCGACGTTTTCACCCGAAGCCATGCATCGGATGGGGACTTTACCCGAACAGTTGTCAATGCCATTGGGCAATTCGTAGATGACAAAATCGAGGTCATCAGAAAGGTTGAGCGGGGTAAGGGCAAAAGTCAGGGTACCAGCATCTCTGCAAGTCCATTTGTACCAACTGGAGCTGCTTTCTTCAATATCACAATTGGCGGTGTTGCAGCCCACGCCGCCAATTTCGTTGTTGACCGAACCGATGCCAGTCACAAAGTCAACGGTAAAAGCTGATTTATCACAAAGGATGACCCCGGTTGGGCAGTCGCCCGAGGGCTGGGGAATTTCGTTGTAGTTGTTGACGCAAAGTTGGAACGTGCCCCGAAATCCGGAGCGGGCACTGATCCGGATGTAGTACGTTTCGCCAATGGCCAAAGGACCGGCGAAAAATTGGGCAAAGTTTTCATTCATTGCGTCCGAGGTACAGCCAAGGACGGTCAGGCCACTGCAACCACCCGAATAGAGCGCGAATTGCGGGTTGCGCAGGGTGCCGCCGGTAGTCACCGCAGTAGCACCGGTTACGCTGATGTTGACGGCAGTAGCCTCGGCGACAAAGGAAAACCAGACGTCGTTCACAATCTGGTTGTTGGGAAAGCAGGTGGGATTGGCCACAGCGGAAGGGGTAGATGCCTCCGAAGTAAATCCAAAGGGTGCGGAACACCAACTGGTTACGTCTGCCAAGGCTATGGCGTTCACGCACTCGTCATTGGCTGGCTGAGCCAGCAGCGCGGTGGTGGTGAACAGGAGGAAACTCAGGGTAGCAAGTGGTCTCAATAGCATCATAATGGGTTTTGTCTTTAGAAGATATCATCTGTCAGATATTAGATGTTAGATTTTAGAAGGAATGCAGGCCAGTGATCTAACATCTAAAGTCTAACATCTAATATCTCCCTAATTACGTCAATTGTTGGCAACATCGTGTTAAAAACGACTTAAAGTTACAGGTCTTGTGGGGCAGAGGACAAAAATCGTTTGAAAAGACTACCTTTCGGACTAAACCCGTTGGTTCTATGATAAAAAGAAACCTTCCCAATGCGATCACGCTGCTCAACCTGCTTGGAGGTTGCTGCACGGTCGTTTGTATCCTGTACGGTCAGTTTGAAACAGCCTTTATTTTTTACGTCTTTTCCAGCGTCACCGATTTTTTAGACGGCGCAGTGGCCAGGGCTTTGCAAGTGAAAAGCGAATTGGGCGTTCAGTTGGACTCTTTGGCTGATATGGTTTCGTTTGGCTTGGTTCCTGGCTTGATTTTTTACAGCCTGCTGGAACCGGATGCGGTTCAGGAATTGCATTGGGCCGCGTTGCCTGGATTTGTGGTAACGCTTTTTTCCGCCCTTCGGCTCGGTAAATTTAACTTAGATACCCGCCAAACCGATACTTTTCTGGGATTACCTACGCCGGCCTGTACTATGTTTACCATCGGATTGATGCTGATTGCGCATTTTGATTCGTATGGTTTGGGCGTATGGGTGACGCAGCCGCTTTTTCTATATGGTTGTATTGCAGTACTTTCGTTCCTGTTGATTTCGGAATTGCCGATGTTCAACCTGAAATTCAGGCAGCTTCAATGGAAAGGCAACGAGATAAGAATTATCTTTGCTGTCGCCGCAGCGGTCGCGCTGTTTGGCTTGCGCGAAGCAGCTTTTGCGCTCATCATCATCGCTTACATTGCGCTGAGCGTTGCAATTCATCTTTTCAACGGAAAACAAGCATCATGAAATTTGTCGCGGAAATTGACGTCATGCCCCACAAAGAACTACTCGATCCACAGGGAAAAACGGTGGCCAACAACCTGTCTCACGTAGACATCAACGGCGTCACAGATGTACGCATCGGAAAACACGTGACCCTAACGCTGGAAGCCGATTCGGAAGCAACTGCCCGCGCTACCGTGGAAACGGCCTGCCAGAAGTTGCTGGCCAACCTGATTATGGAAAATTATACCTTTTCCATCAAGGCACTGGAATAAATAGCTGGCGCGAAATGCGCTGCGTCGTGCTTTTGGTCGCCCGCGAGGGTCGCCCCTACAATTATTTCAACATGCGCTGCGTCGTGCTTTTGGGCGACCGCGAGGGTCGCCCCTACAATTATTTCAACATGCTCTACGTCGTACCCACGCCCATCGGCAATCTGGAAGACATGACCCTGCGTGCCTTGCGCATCTTGCGGGAAGCGGCTTTCATTTTAGCCGAAGATACCCGTACCTCGCGCAAACTGCTCGACCACTACGGCATCGAACGCCCCCTGCGAGCCTATCATGCGCACAACGAACACGGTGTGCTTTCCGGCATTGTTTCCCAATTGAAAGAAGGGGCGACCGCCGCCCTGATTTCTGACGCGGGTACGCCGGGCATCTCTGATCCCGGTTTTTTGCTCGTGCGCGAATGTATCCGCCAGGGCGTGCGCGTGGAGTGCCTGCCAGGCCCCACGGCTTTTGTGCCGGCCTTGGTCGCCTCCGGTTTGCCCTGTGACACCTTTCATTTTGAAGGGTTTTTGCCCCACAAAAAAGGCCGGCAAACCCGCCTGCGCTACCTGTCCGGTCTGCCGCACACCTTCCTGCTTTACGAATCGCCCATGCGGTTAGTGAAATGCCTCGAACAACTCATCGAAGTCTGCGGCCCGGATCGCCCGGCTTGCGTTTGCCGCGAATTGACTAAACTATACGAAGAAACTGCCCGCGGAACCCTTGCGGCATTGGCTGCCGATTTTAAAGCCCGCCAGGCGGTGAAGGGGGAGATTGTAGTGGTGGTAGGAGGAAGTGATTTGAAGATTTGAGTGCAGAGCCGGTCGGGCGCGACCCTCGCGGTCGCCCAAACACTCAATGCACGATCCTTGCATGCTAATAAATCTCGCCATGAAAAAGCAACGCCAACCCATCGAACTCATCAAGGTAGAACTCACCGAAGGCATGGAGCGCTACCCCGATGTGCTCTTTGAATACGTGCCTGATTCGGTTGTTAAATGGGGGGAAGAAGCCCCTGGTCGGTTCCTTTTTACCTGTGAAAACGGGCTGGCGATGCGACTGGAAGTTGTCAACGAGGCCGTTTTGCGCTTTCGCTATGCCCCAACAGGCGTCTTTGAGCGCGATTTTTCTTACGTTCTGGAACCGGCACACCCGGCAACCGGTGCCACATTTGCGGAAGCACCTGAACATTATACCCTCTCGACTGCAAGTTTGATTTGCGAGGTTTCCAAAACAGACCTCCGCACGCGCATCTCCGATCGCCAAAGCGGCCAGATCCTTTGCGAAGACGCTGAATCTTTCTACGCCGCTTCCACGCAGATGAAGGGCCTTATCGAACTGCGCATCAGCAAAAAAGCACCCGCAGCAACACGCTACTTCGGGCTTGGCGACAAAACCTGCCCCCTGAATCTGCGCGGGCAAAAACTCCAAAACTGGAACACCGACGCATTCGCGTTCGACAAAAAAGCAGACCCGCTTTACCGCAGCATCCCGTTTTATTACGCCCTGAATGCCGGGGCTGCTTACGGCATTTTTTTGCACAACCCCAGCCGTTCCCATTTTGATTTCGACCACAAGCACACCGGGTTGACGCGCTTTTGGGCGGAATGCGGCGAAATGGACTACCTTTTTATCCACGGCCCCAAGCTCGACGAGGTGGCTGTTCGATATACACAACTGACCGGATTGCCCGAACTGCCGCCACTCTGGGCTTTGGGCTTTCACCAAAGTCGCTGGGGCTATTACCCGGAAAGCCGCGTGTTTGAGCTGGTGGAAGACTTTCGCAGGCATCAGATTCCCTGCGACGCCGTTTATTTAGACATTGACTACATGCACGGCTATCGCTGTTTCACCTGGGATAAAAGCCACTTCCCCAACCCCACGGCGCTAATCGCTGATTTAAAGCAACAAGGTTTCCAAACGGTTGTCATGATAGACCCCGGCATCCGCGTGGATCCGGATTATGAAGTCTATCGCTCGGGGTTGGCTCAGGGCTTTTTCTGCCGCCGCAGCTCCGGCGAATTGATGACGGGGCCGGTTTGGCCGCCCTCCTGTGTGTTTCCGGACTATACCCTGCCCGCTGCGCGAAGTTGGTGGGGCGAATGGTACCGCGAGTTGTACAACGAACAGGGCGTGAGCGGTTTTTGGAACGACATGAACGAACCCGCCGTTTTCAAAGTCAACAACATGACCTTCCCCGACGCCGTGCAACATCACTACGATGGCGATCCCTGCGACCACCGCAAGGCGCACAACATCTACGGTTTGCAAATGTCGCGCGCCACCTACGAAGGCTTAAAAATGCTGCAACCCCACAAAAGACCCTACCTGCTCACCCGCGCCACCTTTTCCGGCGGACAGCGCTATGCGGCCGTCTGGACGGGCGACAATGTGGCTTCGTGGGAACACCTGCGCTTAGCCAACCTGCAATGCCAGCGCCTGAGCATATCGGGTTTTTCGATGTGCGGCACAGACGTGGGCGGTTTTGTGGATCAACCCGACGGCGAATTGTTCGTGCGCTGGCTGCAACTCGGCATTTTTCACGGCGTTTTCCGCATCCACTCGATGGGCAACAACGCCAGCGGCAACGCTTCGGTGGACGAAAATGTCGTACAGGAAGCTGCCGCCGCCGACCGCATGGATCAGGAACCCTGGTCGTTTGGCGAACCCTACACCGCGCAGGCTCGCCAGGCTATCGAGCTGCGTTACCAACTGTTGCCTTACCTCTACACGGCTTTTCGCCAATGCGCCATCAATGGCATTCCGGTTATCCGCAGCCTCGTTTTTTATGACCAGGAAGACCCGAAAACCTGGGATCGCGAAGGGGAATTTGTATTTGGGTCGCATCTGCTGGCCGCGCCGGTGTTGCGCAAAGGCGCGAAATTTCAGCGCGTCTATTTGCCGAAAGGCCAATGGTTAGCCTACCACAGTGGCGCAATGCTGGAAGGCGGTCGTTTGCACCGCGTTGCTTTGACCCCGGAGAACTTCCCGCTATTTGTGCAGGCAGGCGCAGTGATTCCCAACCACCCCGTCCGGCAGCATACCGGTGAGGCTGTGGCCGAAGCTACTTTGCGCGTTTATTACGGCGAAGGGGCGGAAAGCGCATGGTACGAAGATGCCGGAGAAGGCTACGACTACGCGAACGGAGCGTATTGCCTGCGCCGTTTCCGGACTGAAAAAACAGCGGATGGGTTTTGCTTATCGCAAATGTTGGAGGGGAATTATAAGGCTGGTTATGAACGGATTCGGCTGTTGTTTCTGGGGCTGCCTGATGGGATAAAAAAAATTGTGGCAGATGGCCGGGAAACGGCATTTGAGTTGAAAACGGATGGCGTGGAAGTATTTTTGCCGGGCGCGGAATTTGGTTCGGTGAAGTTATTTGGGGTTGTGTAATAAGGTGCAAGGTGCAAAAGGCAAAAGGCAATAATTCCGCGAAATTGGCTGACTTCGAAAAGTCGTTCTGTTTGTTTTCAAAAATAACAGGTTTTATGAAATAAAATTGCCTTCCCGCTTAGCGGGACAAGTCTTGCGCTTTGCCTTTTGCCTCTTTACACAACCCCCTACCGCGATCATCGGGAAAAAACAGGAAGGTCTTCTATCAAACCGAGCCAATTGTGCTATAATTGTGTTGTTTTTTCCTGTTTACAAACAGACCAGCGCTATGCAAATCGTAACAGTCACCGACAAAAAATCGTGGCGTTTGTTCCATCAGGTACTCGACGCCGTCTATGCAGGCGATCCGAACTTTGTGCATCCACTTCAAAAAGAGATAGAAGGCATTTTTGATCCTGCGCACAATGGTTTGTTGCAACACGGCACAGCTTGCGTTTACGTACTCCTGGATGAAAACGGCAAGCCGGTAGGCAGAGCTGCCGCTTTTGTAGACCACGACGGCAATAAAAATGCAGTGCATCCAACAGGCGGCATCGGTTTTTTTGAGTGCGTCCCCAATGAGCAATACGCACGAGCACTCTTAGAATACGGGGAAGTTTTTCTGCGCAGGCAGGGTGTACACTTGGTGGACGCGCCGGTCAATTTTGGCCAACGCGACCGCTACTGGGGTCTGTTGGTGAAGGGATTTGTGCAGGCGATGCACCAGGAAAACTACAACCCTCCTTATTATCAAGCATTTTTTTTGCAAAATCACTACATCCCGTTTGAACAAATCCTAACCCTCAAAGGCGCAACCGCCGATATTCCTTTTGAACGGATGCGGGGGATTGCCCAACGCCTGAAAGAGCGCAATCAAATCGAGATCAAAGCATTGGATTTTAAGTACGTAGAAAACTTTGCACACGATTTTTGCGAAGTCTACAACGCGGCATTTGACAGTTTCGCCCACTTCAAACCGCTTGACCCGGCTCAGGTCGTGCAATTCATGAAAGAAGCGAAAGGGGTGGCCGACCCAGGATTGGCGTGCATTGCGTATTGGGAAGGGCAGCCAGCGGGGTTGATTGCCCTTGCGCCCGACATCAACCCGTTCATCCGCCACGCCAAAGGAAAGCTCAACTGGTGGACGATCCCGCTGTTTTTGCTCAAATACCGATTTGCAAAAACAAAAAATGCAAAAGGACTGGGCTTTGGCGTCCACGCAGATTACCGGTCGAAAGGCATCTTTCCGCTTTTGCTCGACTTTTTGTCCACCCCATACAATGTCAACACCTATCCTTATATGTATTTGGCGGGCATTCGCGGGCACAACCATGAGATCCAGAGCATGTATTCCAAAATGAACGTCAAAACTGACCGGGTTCACGTTGCGTTCAGGAAGGCTTTGGTCGCAGACGCACCGATAGAGCCATTCGAGTTTTTGGAGGTAAATGAACCCGTATGATAAAAACGGTCATTAAGGCTTGTTGGGTTGGTCTGGCCATTGTCTTTCTCACCGTATTGACCCAGATTGGCGGCGTTGTTTATTTGTTGCCCATGCTAACTTATCGGTTTGTAGATCGAAAACCCCATCTTAAAACCAGATTGAAATTAAGCAGTGCCAAAATCCGTTTCCACGGTTGCCAGGCGGTGCGGCATGACGATCATATACATGTTCAGTTGAGATGAAACAGTGTTGCTGACAAATTTATTTTGAAGAAAAAATTATCATTTTGCTAATAACGACGCTGTGGTTCGTGTTTTTTTTAGCCACCTTGATGCAGATTGCTTATTGGGCCTTTGGATTGTCAGGATTGGTTCGACACCCGGTAGCACAAAGGCTTGATACTGAACAACCCGGCGTCTCCATAATCATCTGCGCACGCAATGAAGCCGAAAATTTGAAAAAAAATCTTGGCCGGATACTAAATCAAAACTACCGTTCCTTTGAAGTTTTGGTCGTAGATGATCATTCTTCTGATAAAACTGCACAGATAGTTTTGGAATTTCAAAAAACACATCCTATCTTGCACCTACTTTCCGTAGAGGATGCTAATCTTCGTGGAAAGAAAACAGCTTTGAGCATAGGGATTGAACATTCCCGATTTGAAACCATACTTTTAACCGATGCGGATTGTGCGCCTGCAAGTCCCAATTGGTTAAACAAGATGCAAAGTCTCCTTCAGGGGGATATTCAAATCGGAATCGGTTACAGTCCTTATACAACACACCAAGGTCTTTTAAACGCCTTTATTCGTTTTGAGACTTCTTTTACGGCTATCCAGTACCTTTCCTTTGCAATTTATGGTTTGCCCTACATGGCTGTTGGGCGAAATTTAATTTACCGGAAATCTCTGTTTTTTCAGCAGGGAGGTTTTCGCAGCCACGCGCATGTCCTTTCCGGCGACGACGATCTTTTCGTTAATGGAGCGGCCAATGCCCAAAACACCGCTGTAACAATACATCCGGATACCTTCGTCTTTTCCGAGCCGAAGCGTACCTGGAGAGGCTACTACGACCAAAAGTCAAGACATCTGACCACAGGAAGGCATTATCGCTTCCGACATCGCATCGCATTGGGCGGGCTATCAGCCAGTCATGCGTTGCATTATGTCTGCGCGATTGCCCTGCTGACCTGTGGCGCGTTTGCACCAGTTGTATTATTCACCTGGCTGGCGCGAATGGGCGTAGTGCTTTTTGTTTACGGTAAATCTCTGCGGAAGTTACAAGATCCGGGTCTTTTGATCTGGGTTCCGCTGTTCGATGCTGTATATGTTTTGTACTATTTCCTGCTCGCGCCGGCTCTAATTGCCGGAAACGGGAAACAATGGAAGTAGTAGCAAGAACAACCCTCTCTGCACGGGCGATTCAAGATTATGATCTGGTTATTGATGCTATAAAAGGCGATCAAAAAGCGTACGGTATCCTCATGGATCGCTACCGGCATTCCATCTACAACCTGATGTTCAGGATGGTCAGCGATCGGGAAGACGCCAATGACCTTACCATAGAGGCTTTTGGCAAGGCTTTTGTAAAACTGCCCAGCTACGTGCCACGATATGCCTTTAGTACCTGGCTATTCAAAATCGCCATCAACAATTGCATAGACTATATTCGCAAAAAGCGCCCGCACGTGATGTCCATTGACGATCCGGTGGAACCAGACAGTGAGCAGGACTACACGGCCAGCATCCGCGCGCGCGCCCTCAATCCGGAAGAGCAGATCATCCGGGTGCAACGCGAAACGCTCATGCGTTGTGCGGTTGCCCGCCTCAGCTCACAGTACCGGCTCATGATTGAGTTGCGCTATTACGAAGAAATGAGCTATGATGAAATCGCTTGTCAACTCAATATTCCGCTCGGCACCGTAAAGGCGCAGCTTTATCGCGCCAAAGAATTGCTCTATGACATGCTGCGCCAGCCGGGCGCGAGCGCTTACCTCGAAACTACACGCCGCAGAGTGGCGGTTGGGGCAGAGTAAGGCCTAAATATTAGGATGCAGGCACAAAGGCCACACAGTGATTTCATCACTATGTGGCTTTCGTGTTTTTATAAAATATTATTCTGGCTTACACGAAACGTCACTCCGCCACTATGTTTTTTGCTCATCTACAAGCATTTAATAGAACTTGTTGGACAAAAAACAAATTTACAGTAGATTTGCCGCCTTTAAACGGAAAGCCTGTCGGGGGTAGGCGGATGCTGAGGGTCCCATAGGCGAGTTTAGTTTTAAACAAGTTTCAATTTAAAACCAGAGCAAATCATGGGTCAAAACATTATCTACGCAATTCCAGTCTTAGGCGTCATAGGATTGGTATACACTTTTTGGCGATCTTCCTGGGTCGCAAAAAAGGAAGTAGGCACCGAGCGCATGGCGCGTATCGCTGATGCCATCGCTACAGGCGCAATGGCATTTCTGAAAGCGGAATACCGCGTATTGGCTGTCTTTGTTGTAGCTGTGGCGGCCTTGCTGGCTTTCACCGCTAACGCCAAAGAATCCTCTCCTTTAGTCGGCTTGTCCTTCGTTTTGGGTGCCTTTTCTTCAGCCTTAGCAGGCTATATTGGAATGCGCGTGGCTACCAAGGCCAACGTTCGCACCACCAACGCTGCGCGCACCAGCCTTGGCAAAGCCCTCGAAATCGCTTTTGCAGGCGGTTCTGTCATGGGGATGGGCGTGGTTGGCTTGGGCGTACTGGGCTTAGGCACGCTGTTCATTGTTTACGGTGAGATGTTTGGAACCGGCGATTACGCCAGCGTTAACCGCGTGGTGACGATCATCACCGGCTTTTCTTTCGGCGCTTCTTCCATTGCTTTGTTTGCCCGTGTTGGCGGCGGTATTTATACCAAAGCTGCCGATGTTGGCGCTGACCTCGTAGGCAAAGTGGAAGCCGGCATCCCGGAAGACCACCCCTTGAACCCGGCTACCATTGCGGATAACGTCGGCGATAACGTCGGCGACGTTGCCGGTATGGGCGCAGACTTGTTTGAATCTTATGTCGGCTCCATCGTTTCTACGATGGTGTTGGGCGCTGTATTTATGGCAGGAACCGCTTTTAGTGACAACTTCAATGGTTTGTCAGCAGTATTGCTGCCGCTGGCGTTGGCGGGTGTTGGTATTCTTACCTCCATCATCGGTACATTCTTTGTTCGGGTGAAAGAAGGCGGCGATCCACAAAGGGCGCTCAACATCGGCGAGTTTGGTTCTTCGATCCTGATGATCATTCTTTCCTGGTTCATCATTACCGGAATGTTGCCGGCTTCGTGGACATTTGATGACAAACTTTACGGAGTTACCCGGGAAATGACCGCTGTAAATGTATTTTATGCAACCATCGTTGGCCTTGTTGCCGGTTTGCTGGTGGGCCTGATCACCGAATACTACACCGGTACCGGCAAAAAGCCGGTAATGAGCATCGTGCGCCAGTCTTCTACGGGAGCAGCAACCAACATCATCGCTGGTTTGGGTGTAGGCATGATGTCTACGGCATTGCCGATTCTCGTCCTTGCAGTAAGCATCGTTCTGGCCTTCCATTTTGCAGGTTTATACGGTATTGCCATTGCAGCCGTAGGGATGCTTTCCAACCTGGGTATTCAGTTGGCGGTTGACGCTTACGGGCCGATCTCCGACAACGCAGGCGGCATTGCAGAAATGAGCGATTTACCGAAAGAAGTGCGCAAACGCACCGATAAATTAGACGCAGTAGGCAATACGACAGCGGCCATTGGCAAAGGTTTTGCCATCGCTTCTGCGGCATTGACTGCATTGGCTTTGTTCGGCGCCTATATGACTTCAGCAAATATTTCTACGATTGACATCTCCAAAGCTACGGTGATGGCTGGCCTCCTGGTAGGGGGCATGTTGCCGTTCGTATTTTCTGCATTAGCCATGCAGGCGGTAGGTCGTGCGGCCATGGCTATGATTGAGGAAGTGCGCCGCCAGTTCAGTGAAATTCCTGCCTTAAAAGCTGCCCTGGAAGTCATGCGCCGCAACGGCGATACAGAACGAACCGGGTGGAGCAAAGCAGACCAAGACACTTTCGACGCAGCCGATGGCAAAGCGGAATACGGCAAGTGTGTAGAAATCTCCACCAAAGCAGCCCTCCGCGAGATGGTATTGCCTGGCTTGCTTGCGGTAACAGCTCCGGTCGCTGTTGGCTTCGGCGGCGGCGCTGAAATGCTCGGCGGTTTGCTGGCAGGCGTTACGGTTGTCGGTGTACTGATGGCTATTTTCCAATCCAACGCCGGTGGCGCTTGGGACAATGCCAAAAAGACGTTTGAAGAAGGCGTTGAAATCAACGGCCAAATGTACTACAAAGGCTCCGACCCGCACAAAGCGGCAGTGGTTGGCGATACGGTAGGCGATCCGTTTAAGGATACTTCCGGCCCTTCGCTGAACATCCTGCTGAAATTGATGTCGGTGGTGGCCTTGGTCATCGCACCGTTGCTGTAACAGCACTCAAAGGAAGGCTTAAACCAATAAGGTTTTAAAAACTTTATTGGTTTGCCGCACAGTGAGGCTGCCTCAAAAGGTAAATTTTGCTATTTGCCTTTGAGGCAGCCTCCTGTCATTTCAGACCTTAGGAGAATAAAATATTTGCCTTACATTTAGGTTATGAAAAATGCCTGGTTCAAACTTCGGGCTGAATTGCAGGGCAGCCTTCACGACGACGAACTCCTGCGCGTGTTGTATGCCACCGATGGTTCCATCTATCGGGAGTTGCCGCTTGCCGTAGCGTATCCTATGCATCGCGGGGATATTCAAACCCTGGTGCGTTTTGCGAATGAACACCAGATTTCGCTCATTCCCCGCACGGCAGGAACTTCACTTGCCGGGCAATGCGTAGGAAGCGGCATCGTCGTGGACTCCTCCCGGCACATGAATACCATCATCGAAGTGAATCGGGAAGAACGCTGGGTGCGCGTTCAACCCGGCGTCATCCGCGACGAACTGAATGCCTTCCTGAAGCCGCATGGCCTGTTTTTTGGCCCGAATACCTCCACCGCCAACCGGTGTATGATCGGCGGGATGACGGGCAACAACTCTTGCGGGACCACATCCATCAAATACGGCACGACCCGGGATCATGTGCTGGAATTGAAAACGATCCTTAGCGACGGCTCGGAAGCAGTCTTCAGCCCGCTTTCGCGCGAAGCATTTTTTCAAAAACAACAAGGGAACAAACTCGAAAACCGGCTGTATCGCCAGATAAACGAAGCACTGAGCTTACCGGAACGCAGGCAGGCCATCGCTGAAAATTATCCCAAACCTTCCATCCATCGCCGGAATACGGGCTATGCCATTGACGTGCTGATGCAGTCGGAGGTTTTTTCGGAGGGCGGCGAAGCTTTCAATTTTTGTAAACTCTTGTGTGGTTCCGAAGGTACGCTGGCTTTTACCACTGAAATTAAACTTGACCTTGATTTGTTGCCTCCTGCGCAAGAAGTGTTGGTTTGCGCCCATTTTGCCACGCTCGACGAGGCTTTGCAGGGAACGCTCATCGCCATGCGCCACGCCCCTTATGGCTGCGAATTGATGGATAAATTCATCATGGATTGCACCAAAGAAAACCGGGAACAACAAAAAAATCGGTTTTTCCTTGAAGGTGACCCGGGTGCCATCCTCATCATCGAATTTCGCGCCACGACGCAGGAAGAAGCATCGGGGCTTGCAGCCGCCATGATCCACGATTTGCAGCAAGCAGGGTTTGGTTATGCCTTTCCAAAAATCTATCCCCCCGATACGAGCAGGGTTTGGGCGTTGCGGGCTGCCGGATTCGGGGTGTTGTCCCATGTAAAAGGGGATGCAAAACCCTTAGAATTCGTTGAAGACACGGCTGTGGCGCTCGAAGACTTACCTGCCTATATTGCAGAATTTCGGGCTTTGATGGCTGAATTTGGGCAACAAGCCGTTTATTATGCCCATGCCGGCGCGGGGGAGTTACACCTGCGGCCGACCGTAAACTTGAAAACCAGGGAAGGTGTACAACAATTGCGGGAGATCGCGACAGCTTCGGCTAAGTTGGTCAAAAAATACCAGGGGTCGCTGAGCGGCGAACACGGCGACGGGCGGGTGCGAGGCGAATTTATCCCCCTGATGATTGGCGACGACAACTACGCTTTGCTGCAACGCATCAAACAAACCTGGGATCCGAAAAACCTGCTCAACCCGGGCAAAATCGTGAATGCGCCGCCCATGGATGAATCCCTGCGCTATTTGCAGGACGTTCCTGCGCCGAAAATTGACACCATTTTTGACTTTTCCGAATCGGGCGGCATCTTAAAAATGGCTGAGAAGTGCAGCGGGTCGGGGGATTGCCGCAAATTGGCCCATGTCAGCGGCGGGGTTATGTGCCCATCCTACATGGCTACCCGAAATGAAAAAGATACCACCCGCGCACGAGCCAACACCCTGCGCGAGTTTTTGACCCGCAGCGAAAACGGCGAAAACCGGTTTGCGCACGAAGCGTTGCACGAAGTGATGGACCTTTGTCTGTCCTGCAAGGGTTGTACCTCGGAATGCCCGTCCAATGTGGACATGTCTACTTTAAAAGCCGAATTTTTACATCAATATTACCAATCAAAAGGCGTGCCGATACGTGCCCGGGTATTTGGCAATATTGGCCGCATCAATGCCTTAGCGTCACGGATTCCGGCACTTTCCAATTTTGTGCTGGGCAATGCAATAACCGGGGGTATTCTCAAGCGCTTGCTGGGCATAGCGCCGCAACGCTCCCTGCCTCCGGTGCAAAGATCCCTGCGCTCGTGGTATCGGAAAAAGTTTGGAAAGATTGTTGGTGGAAACGCGAACGCCGGCTCGCCTAAAGGCGTGCTTTATTTCTTTTGTGATGAATTCACCAACTACAACGATACTGTTGTCGGTGTAAAAGCCATTGAATTATTGATGCGCTTAGGGTATGACGTGCGGATGCCGGAACACCCGCCCAGCGGTCGGGCACAATTGTCAAAAGGTTTGTTGAAAGAAGCGCAGGCCCTGGCGCAGCAAAACGTGACAATTTTTAAAACCCTTATTTCTGAAGACACGCCACTCATCGGCATAGAGCCGTCAGCCATCCTTAGCTTCCGCGACGAATACCCCAAATTAGTGGCACCCGAAGACCGGGAAGCTGCAAAAGCATTGGGCAAAAACGCCTTGCTTTTTGAAGAATTCATTTTGCGTGAAGCTGAAAAAGGGAACATCAGCGCTGATCAGTTTACTAGCGAAACGCGCCTCATCCACCTGCACGGGCATTGCCACCAAAAGGCGCTGGCCGATGTACGCGCTTCTGCCTGGGCGTTGGCACTGCCCCGCAATTACCAGGTAGAAATCATCCCCTCCGGGTGCTGCGGCATGGCCGGGTCTTTCGGCTATGAAGCAGAACACTACCAGGTGAGTATGCAGATTGGCAGTTTGGTGTTGTTTCCCGCCATCCAAAAATTAGTGGCGGAAGTCACCATTGCCGCGCCTGGCACGAGCTGCCGGCACCAGATTTCAGACGGCACTGGCCGGCAGGCGTTGCACCCTGCTGAAGTGCTATGGGAGGCGTTGATGTAGACGTATTCCCGTGTAGCCCATTAAATTAGCCAGGGAAAACGACAAAAGTGCCCATCTAATAATGTCATGCAGCGAACAATTTTGAAGGTAATTCATGACACTCAATCGGATTAATCTTTTGATTTACAAAAGTTTAAGTTTTTTTTGTTTTATAAAAACATTATAAATAAGCATGGGTAGTTATAATCTACCCCTCAAAAAACATAAATTATCATTAATCTTGTGCTTTTAAAATCAAGGATAAAGAACAGTGTACCTGCCTAATGAATCGTATAGCCTGATTGCGCTTGTTTTGATTCCATGATTTTCCAGGATTTAATTTTTGTCTCAGTTTTCAAAACAATCTCATATCTCACCGCTTAAATTTATCATTATGCGTAAAGTACTTCTACTTGTTGTTGGTCTTCTTCCTGTATTTGCCTGGGGGCAGGCCCAGCGTACGGTGCTCATTGAGCATTTTACGAATGCTTCCTGTGGCCCATGTGCAGCACAAAACCCTGATTTTCATGCCTTGTTGAGCGACAATACCACCAATGTTGTTGCCATTAAATACCAGGCACCATTTCCGGGATATGACCCGATGAATGAGGCTAATCCGACTCAGGTTGATACCCGGAGCACCTATTACAACCTTAGTGGCGTACCTACTGCCTGGATTGACGGCGTTCTGCCGGGCGACATCTATGGCGGCGGCATTGGCGATTGGGACGTTGCCGGCGGCGGCTACGAAGGCGGCCCTTACGGCTACAACCAAGCTGTTTTGGCCTATGCAGCCGGTTTGTCTACTCCAATTACCATTGATCTGACGCACAGCCTTAATGCTACGCTTGACGAAATCACCATTACAGCCGTGGTTACCAATTTAGACACGGTGGCTTTCACCGTGGCAGCAGGACGTTTCCATGTTGTGCTTGTTGAAAAAGAAGTTAAGTACTTTGAGGCCCCGGGCAGCAACGGCGAAACTATTTTTCACAATGTGATGCGTCGCATGTATCCTGGCGATACGGGATCTGCACTGAACACGATCGCTGCAGGCGAAAGCGTTACGTTTACCTTTACGGAACCCCTTCCAACGTATATTGCCGACAAACGTGAAATCGGCGTTATCGCTTTTTATCAGGATAATGCCACTCAGTCTGTTTACCAGGCAGCTTACAGCCAACCACAACCCATTGCCAATGCATTGGATGCGTCCTTCGGTGGCAACCTCACGGTAGACCCTGTAGGTCTTTGCGGTGCCACGATTGTACCGGTTGCTTCCATCACAAACAATGGCGAAGCAGAAATCACCAGCCTTGAAATTGGACTCGCGGTTAACGGAACACCCGTAGCAATCGAAAGCTGGACCGGTACATTGGCTGCTGGCGCTTCAGAAACAATCACTTTTGACGAATTTGCATTGAGCGGCACTTCGAGTGTCACTTTTGTGATTCTAAATGTTAATGGAGAAGAAACGGATCTTAACCAATTGAACAACGTATCCCCATCTGAAAATTATTCTGCAATTTCGGACGAAGTGTACGGCACCGATTTGAATGAAGACAATGAGGATTATGACGGCACATACCCAACGATCGCGGTCATCGAAGAGCCGATCCCCGATGGCGAATTTGGCTCCGGTACATTCCAGTCACTGAGGAGAAACCAACTGACCGGCTCTGCCGGCGACCCGGTTGGTGGCTATGGTCTGAGTGAACGTTCGCTTTTTGTCAATTTCTACCAGTGGAACCCGGCGGGTGCTGTTAATGATTTTGGAACCATGACGTATCCGAAATTAGATTTCAGCAATACAACCAATGGCTACCTGAAGTTTGACCGTTCGCATGCCCGCTATCAGGGCTCCAGTGACCGCCTTCAAATTTTGGCATCTCCTGATTGCGGTGCCACCTGGACTATTGTTTACAACAAAGCCGCCGCCGCATTGGCTACCCGCCCGGATCAGGATGCTTTCTTCCTTCCACCTACAAACGGTTGGGTGACCGACTCGGTCAGCCTCAGCGCTTTCGACGGCACGCCTGAATTGAACATTCAGTTCAAAGCGCTTTCCAACTGGGGCAACAACCTGTACATTGACAACATCAACGTATCGGGTCTCATTGTCGGCACGCAGGATCTGGAAGATTTGCTGGCTGGTAAAGTTGCCGTTTTCCCAAACCCGGCAAGCACGGTTGTAAACATCGAATTTGAATTGGTAGCTGCTACTGCAGTAACGATTGAAATTTTGAACGTGAACGGCCAGTTGGTTGAAACGCTTGACCAAAACCGCGATTACACGGCAGGTCAGTACATTCGCACTTGGAACCCGGAAAATGCCGGTGTTTACATGGCACGTATCCGCACGGCACTGGGTGAGTCTACTCAGCGCATCGTTGTGGGCCGCTAATCGTTAGATTATAACGAGAACCTATACAAAATGGGTCGCCACTCAAGTTGTTGGCGGCCCATTTTGTTGTTTTGGAAGTCCGCTTACCGACCAGATTGCAAATTTCTCACAGACATAACGTGCGCTTGCTTATTTTTGCAGCGCAAAATTGTTTTCAACTCATTTATAATCAGTCATAATTTCAGAATATGAAAAAATGCTTACTCCTGTTTGGCTTGTTTTTTTCGGCACAGAGCTTTTTTGCCCAAAGCTCAACAATGGTTATTAACCCTAACCCGGTCGTAACGAATGGTATTGCTGCATCCGATTTCGAAGGGGTTGGCCATGCGGAAGCGATCAATAATAGCAATAATACGCTTCAGGTGCGCTGGACTCGTAAAGTTATCAGCATCACAGAAGGCTGGCAAAGCGCCATTTGCGATAAAAACCAGTGCTTTTTCCCTTCAGTCAGTTCCCAGCCATTTGAGTTTTTGCCCAACGAGGCAGCTCGTTTAGACGTCCACGTTTATCCCAATGATTTTGTGGGTGCTGCGGTCATTGAGGTGACCTTAGTCAATACGCAAGATACGACACAGTCTGTCACCGGGGTTTACTTTTTTAACCAGGTGCCGAACGGAACGGTGGATGCCAGTTTCCAGGCGGTAAAAGTATACCCCAACCCGACTCAGGGTCTTTTTACGATCTCGGACGCAGATCAGGTGGAGCGGGTTGACATCTTCGATCTGGCTGGCCGCACGGTAAAACAATTCCAATACGGCGGGGGGCAGTGGTATTCCATCAGCGATTTACCGCAAGGATCTTATATCGTGCGATTGCTGGGAGGAACCGGCCAAACACTTGTCACCCGGTTGATGAACAAAGAATAGGGGAAATTTCAATATTCCCCTCCTGCGCCGCCGCCGCCAAAATCGCCTCCGCCGAAAGTTTCTTTTGGCGCTTCCGGCTTACCCGTTGGCGCTGCGATGAATTGTTGGATGAGCTGCGCTTCGATTTCCTGAAGCAATTCCGCTTCTGCACCCGATTCATAGGTAAAGGCGCCCGGATTTTTGCGCAGGTAATTGATTAAAAAATAAGCGGCTACAAAAACAACAGCTCCAATGATTGTGCAGACCCAGGCCAAAGGCATAACGTGGTGATAGTGCCGGAAAGTAAATACCGATACGGCTACCGCAAGGATGCCAATGTCTAAAAGCAGGCGGTCTTTCAGGCGGAGACCCAGCGCGAGGTATAACACCGGCACGCCAAAAGTAAAGCTCCAAAAAAACCAGCCAATGGGCGGTTGGGGCAGATTAAACTGATCTGCCCCAACCTGCTGCACCACAAAATAATTGCCACTGGCGTAAAAAGTGGGCAGGCACAGCAACTCCACGATCACAAAAATCCCCTGCCAATGCCGCCATGCCACGCGTTGTTGGGCTTTCCGCACCCACCACCATACTGTTGCTGAAAACGCCATGCCTGAAAAAGGAAGGAGGTACAGCGCCAGCTTGGGAATTTCGTTCACCGTCAGCAAAATAATAAGGAGGGTACATCCAAAGGCCGCTGCCGCCATTAGCCGGTCGAGGTAGCGGATGCTGCCGGCAACCAAAAAAGGCAAGGCCACCCAACAATAAACCACCGGCTCGGCCCAGGACGGGAAAGAAGCATATATACTCCCGAGGAAGGTTGAAGTCGCTACATAGAGCAGCATATCGTCGAGGCCGCTTCCGTAATGGTGCAGCGAACGGATGATCCACAATTCCAGCAGGACAATCCAAATCACGGCCCAAAAAAGGCCAAATGCGGTAAGCCCCGCCTCAGAATCAAGCATCCCGGTTAAGGCAAAAAGCCCCATCACCGCATACATCAGAATCAGACAAAAAATGCCCAAACCAATGCGGATGAAAAGGTTTGGCGAATAAAAAGGCGCAGGTTTTTGTTCCTGCAACGCCACCAATTGTTCATTGGAAAGCAAGCCGTTTTTATGCCAGCTGTGGGCAGTAGTTCTAATGAGGAGGGCATCTAACCATTCGCGGTTGTAAGCAATCATGGCGCGACTTTTTTGATGAAACGTTTGTAGTTCGTCAGGAAGAGAATGACCCCGATGCAGGAAAAGAAAAAATAAAATAAGTAGAACTCAGTCTCAAATCCTTGCATGTTGTTGAGGATCAAATACGTAACACCGATGTACCCGTACAAGACCGCCACGGTCAGAAAATAAAACGAACCGCGGGTGCGCGCGTACCAAAGAAAAAAGCCGACAGTTATGCACAACAGCGGGAAATAAATCAGGGATAAATCCAGCGCGATCATGCCGGCAAGGCACGCGATCATACCGATGTGAACGCCAAAATTGAGATAGGTCAGGGAAAAATGCTTTTTGATGTCCAAACGTTCGCCCAGGAAAGTCACCAGACACATAAAAGCGCCAAAAGCGATGCCCGTGTTCGTGATGGTATGGCTGTTGAAATCATTTTTTGTCAGCAAATCCTGAGGCGTCAGGGTTATCCCTACCCAGGACGCCATCGCTGTGATGCCCAGGGAAAGTACGCCTCGGTTGTCGAAAACATAAGCCAGCCACAAAAACAGCACCATTGGGATGAAGGTAACCAGGCCATAGCGCTCGCCAAAAAGCTGATACTGGAATTGCAGATATCCTTCCATGACTAAGAACATCAAACAACCCAACAGCAGAATATAATCGAAATAGGGCGTCGCGCTTTCCACAGGACCGGTTGAAAAAGGCTTCCGGTGCCTGAAAGCATACCCAAAACACGCTGCGCTGATGACGCCGATGAAAGCGATGATGGCCATGTGGCCGATGTGGTCAATATTGTCGTAAATGAGGTAACCCAATCCGGCGTTGAGCAGCAAAACGCCGAAGTAGAGCAGGGTTTTCAGCTCCCAATGCAACGAAAATGCCTTTTGTGCTTCAAACCGCCGGATCTTTTCGGCGGCTTCGGGCTCAAGCGAGGCTTGTTGCAACAAATGTTCCAGCATACGTTTTTCGTTTTTCTGCTTCAAATGTAGTGCAATAACTTGATTCAACGATGGGGAGTATTTCAAGATCAGATAGTTCTTATCTTTGACAGGTGTCTTATACAAATCACCTAAGTCCTTACGGTCATGAATAAAACCTTTTCCTTTTCTTTTTCCCTTTGTCTGGCTTGTTTTTTGTCGGCCTGCGCGCCAAAAGAAACTACAAAACCCGCAGTACAGTACAGCATTGAGCAGTTTTACAAAAACGAAAACATTGGCGGAGGCGCTTTTTCACCCGATGGCACCAAGTTGCTTTTCCACAGCAACAAATCGGGCATCTACAACCTCTACGAAGTGGCTGTGGTTTCCGGCGAACAGCGTCAGGTGACTACGTCCGACAAAGAATCTTTTTTTTCTGTGGGATACGTTCCTGGCACAACCGACATGGTGTATGCTGCCGATCAGGGCGGCAACGAAATCAACCACCTCTACCTGCTTTCCTCCGATGGAACGACCCGGGATTTGACGCCCGGCAAAGAAGAAGTGGCCAATTTTATGGGCTGGAGTAAAGACAAAACGCACTTGTTTTATGGTTCTAACATGCGCAATCCCCAGTTTTTTGATTTGTATAAAATGAAAATCGGGGAATGGCAACCCATGCTGGTTTACCAAAACAACGACGGGTTGGATGTTGCCGCCATCAACAAAGACGGACAACTGCTGGCCCTGACCAAGACCATCACGACCACCGAAAATCAGATGTTCCTCTACACCGTGGCCACCAAAGCAATGAAGGAAATTTCCGACCCTGCCGACCCTGGAAGTTACGCGCCTAACGGGTTCAGCCTTGACGGCAAATCGCTCGACTACACCACGGATGTGGATAAGGAGTTTGCCTATTTAGTGCGGTACGACCTCGCTACAGGTACGCGCAAAACCCTGTTTGAAACCAATTGGGATGTGATGTACGCTTACGACAGCGAAAATGAAAAATACCGCGTCATTGCGGTAAATGAAGACGGCAAAAACAGCCTCACAGTGCTGGAAAATGCAACCGGCAAAAAAGTAGATTTTCCGGCCATCCCGGACGGCGACATCGCAGCAGTAGAGATTTCGCAAGATGAAACGAAGATGCGCCTTTCTGTGGGATCGTCCAGCTCGCCAAACAACCTCTATCTCTACAATTTTGCAGACGGCAGCCAGAAAAAGCTCACCAATGCGCTCAATCCGGAAATTGCGCCCGAAGAGCTGGTTACGGGCGAAGTGGTGCGTTTCAAATCCTTTGACGGACTGGAAGTCCCGGCCATTTATTACAAACCTAAAGGTGCCACAGCGGGTCAGAAAGTCCCGGCGTTGGTGTGGGTACACGGTGGCCCCGGCGGACAATCCCGGCTGGGTTATTTCGCACTCGTTCAATACCTCGTAAACCACGGCTATGCAATTCTGGCGGTCAACAACCGGGGCAGCAGCAGCTACGGCAAGTCTTTCTTTAAAATGGACGACCAAAACCACGGCGACAAAGACTTGAAAGACTGCATCTGGGGCAAAAAATGGTTGCAGGAGCAAAACTACATTGATGCAGAAAAAATCGGCATCATCGGCGGCTCTTACGGTGGCTACATGACGATGGCAGCCCTGACCTTCGCCCCCGACGAATTCGAGGTGGGCGTCAATATTTTCGGGGTCACCAACTGGCTGCGCACCCTAAAATCCATTCCACCCTACTGGGAATCTTTCCGCGATGCCCTTTACACGGAAATGGGCGACCCTTACAGCGCAGATTCGGTTCGGTTGCACCAGATTTCGCCGCTTTTCCACGCCAGGCAAGTAAAAAAACCGCTCATGGTGCTCCAGGGTGCCAACGATCCCCGCGTGTTGCAGGTGGAATCGGATGAAATCGTGGAAGCTGTGAAAAAGAATGGCGTCACCGTAGACTATGTTATTTTCCCCGACGAAGGCCATGGCTTTGTGAAAAAAGAAAACGAAATTCTCGGCTACAGCAAAATCCTGACTTTTTTGGATACGCATTTGAAAAATGCGAAGAAGGAGATGAAAGATTAAGCGGCCTTGAGGTGGTTGGTACCGCTGAACTCCGATTCAGCGGTACGACAACTCAAAAACCTCCCCCTTCACTAACCTCACCTGCCCGCCCGAAGCCACCAGTCGAATCTTGTTGTAATCCTCATTCGGGAAAAAGACCTCCGTCATGGCCGTAGCGCCGTTATCGGCGAACAATTCAGCGGAGGCGCGGTCGAAGAAAAGGTGGAGTTTGATCGGCCCATGATCAGAAATGCGCGGGGCGGTGTGGACGCTTTTGGCGAAAGCCTCAGAAAAAGCCGTTTTGCCCGAGCGGGTGCGATCGCTGAAGAATTGTCGTTTTGCAGCCTCGTAGCCGATGCGGTAGACTTCGCCTTTGCTGTTGCTCCCTTCGATGGCAAACGTGGCCCCCGGCGTTGGTTCGATCTCAAGAATCAGCTCTAATTGTTTAGGCGAAAGGCCAGGTAATTCTAAAGCGCCGTCTATCGTTTGGGCGGCGAGGGTGGTCTTTTTGCCGCGCAGGGTTTCCAATTCTTTCACCGGTTCGCTGAACAGGCGCAAGCCCGCAGGTGTTTTACGCAGGGTCAGCGTACGCGGGAGGGTCATGGCGCTACGCCAGGTTTCGGTGGGCACGACCTGGGCGTAATCCCAGTTGCTCATCCAGCCCATAAAAAGGCGGCGGCCATCCGCAGCGGGCACATCCGACCAGGTGACCCCTGCATAGTTGTCGCGGCCATAATCGAGCCAGACCGCTCGCCCACTGCCTTCCGGGGCAATGGAAGCCAGGAAATCGGGGTCAGGAACAAACTGTTTGCCGTCGAAATTTCCCACAAAATACTGCGTGCCGCTGCCGCCGTTCGGGCCGCCTGGATTCAGGCTTTTCAGCAAAATCCAGCGTTGCTTCTGCGTGCCTTCGATGGCGATGGGGAAGAGGTCGGGGCATTCCCAAACCCCGCCGTGCGCGCCCCAGGTTTTGCCAAAATCGCTCAGGTGCGCCCAGCTTTTCAGATCGGGCGACCCCCAAAACTGGGTATGATCGCCTACCGCCAGCGCCATCAGCCATTGTTTGCTGCCGGCGTCCCAGACCACTTTCGGGTCGCGGAAATCGCGGAAGCTTGGATGGGAGTTGGGCATAACCGGGTTGCCAGGGTATTTTGTCCAGATACGGCCTTTGTCGTTGCTGTACGCGATGCTTTGGTATTGCCAGGGCAACTTGCTTTGTTTTTCGGCGGGCATATTGTGGTGCGTAAAAATCGCCACCAAGGGCGGTTGTCCGTTTTGGCCAAAGCCGCTCGTGTTGTTCCAATCCACCACTGCGCTGCCCGAAAAAATCAGACCCAGCGAATCCGGGTAGAGCGCAATCGGAAGGTGCTCCCAGCGCACCAAATCTTTGCTTACGGCGTGCCCCCAGTGCATGGGGCCCCATACGGTGCTGTCGGGGTAGTATTGGTAAAAAAGGTGATATTCGCCCTCGTAGTAGACCATGCCGTTCGGGTCGTTCATCCACTTTTCCTGCGGCGAAAAATGGAAAGCCGGGCGGTGGGGTTCGGTGGAAGGTAGCCTTGGTTGTGGCGGATTGCAATACCAGAAACTCAACAATATCAATACTAAGAAGGAGAAACGAATAAATATCATGGCTGGTTCTTGTTTTATTGGTTTTGACGCCGAACGGCGTTCAGTGGTAAAGCATCACCTCGTCAGCCGCCGTTCCAATTCCTCCAGCGACACCCCTTTCGTTTCAGGCATAATCCGCCACACGAAAAGGAGTTGGAACACCATCATCACGGCGAAAAAGGCAAAAACCGGCCCGCCGCCAAAATGGCTGGCTACGATGGGAAAGGTTGCTGAAATGATCGCTGCCAGTACCCAATGGATGGAACAACCGAACGATTGGCCATAAGCGCGCACCTCGTTGGGAAAAACTTCGGCGATGAAAACCCAAATGACCGCGCCCTGTCCCACAGCGTGCGAAGCGATGAATACAAACAACCACAACGGCACCATGATACCGCTGAAAGATTCCGTAAAAAAAGCGAAAGCCACGGCGGCTAAGGAAACAATATAGCCGATGCTGCCGATATACATCAGAAAACGCCGCCCCATCTTGTCAATCAGCGCCAGGCCCAGCATGGTAAAAACAAGGTTGACCACCCCGATGCCTGCGGAAGAGAGCAGTGCCGCGTCGTGGCCCATACCCGTCATTTTGAAAATGCGCGGGGCGTAGTAAATCACGGCGTTGATGCCTGAAACCTGGTTGAAAAAAGCGATCAGGAAAGCCAGCAGGATCGGGAATTTAAATTTACCGGAAATGAAGGTGCTCCAGTGAGAAGCGCTGCCGGGTTCTTTAACGTGGATGGACGCAACTGCCTCGTCTGCGGAGGCCGGATCGGCAATTCGCAGGATGCGGCGAGCTTCTTCCACCTGCCCTTTATTGGTGATGAGCCAGCGCGGGCTTTCCGGCACAAAGAGGATCATGATCGTATACAAAACGGCCGGAAAAACCTCCATGCCCAGCATCCAGCGCCAGCCTTCGCCTTCGCCGCTGCCGATGAGGTAATTGGAGAAATAAGCCATCAAAATGCCCAGCACCAGATTGAACTGGAACATGGCCGTGAGCCGGCCGCGTTTTGCTGCGGGCGCGATTTCGGAGATGTACATCGGTGCAGCGACAGAGGAAGCGCCAACACCCAATCCGCCGATGAACCGGAAAAACATAAGCCACCAGACATCCGGTGCCAGCGCAGAGCCTGCGGCGGAAACCAAGTACAGGATAGCAATCCAGAACAGCGTTTTTTTGCGCCCGATGCGATCCGTTGGAATGCCGCCGAACAAGGCGCCGATTACCGTGCCATACAACGCCATGGCAACCATTTGCCCCAGCACCAGGTCGCTCAAGCCCCATTGTTGCTGGATGGCCTGTTCTCCGCCGGAAATTACGGCGGTATCAAATCCGAACAGGAAGCCTCCCAAGGAAACCGTAAAAGACCATAGTAAAAGTTGGTATCGTTTCATTTTTCAAAATTAAGCAGTAAATTTAGTAGAAAAAACCGCAATTTATTTCTGCCCGTTTTGCTTTGTGTGAAATTTACGGGAAGTTTTTTAAAGCGCTGATCTTAACCCAAACAAAAACGCATAAGCAAACAGGCCGGCAACCATTTACCCTTCAAAATTGTACAAAACAGTATGCTGGGGCACCCCTCCCGCATAGGCCCAAAATATTCAGCTTTTTTCTTTCTATTTCATGTTGTTCGAGGTACTTTTGTAATTAAACAAAAGCTCAAGACCGTGATCAAAGCAGTAATAGTAGAAGATGAGATTAATGGCGTAAACAACCTCAAAAATCAACTCGCAAAACACTGCGAAGAAGTTGAGGTGATTGGCGTCGCCCATAATGTAGAAGCTGGCCTGGATTTGCTGAGCGATCCGACCATCAAACCTGATGTCGCTTTTTTAGATATTAACCTGCCGGACGGACTGGTTTTTCAAATGCTGAATGAACTCAGACCCATCAACTTTGAGATTATTTTCGTCACTTCGTACAACGAATATGCGATGAAAGCCTGCGAGTATAGCTCGATTGGCTACGTCACCAAACCCATTGATCCGGATCAGCTAAAAGAAGCGGTTTCGCGCATCCGGCCTCGTCGCGACAATATGATTGAAAAGCGCTTAGATGTTTTCGGCAATGTCTACAACAACCCGAATGCTTTCAGCAAAATGAGTATTTCTGCCTTGGACGGCGTTTATTTCGTCAACATCAAAGAAATTATCCGGCTGGAAGCGGAAGATAATTACACCCATATTTTTCTTCAAAATGGCGAGCGCATCACGGCTTCCAAGACCATTAAGTCGTATGAAGATATGCTGGCGCCTTTCAGTTTCTACCGGGTTCACAAGCGCCACGTCATCAACCTGAATTTTATGAGAAAATTCGTAAAAGGCGATGGCGGCTACCTGATTATGGATGACGGAATCAAAATTGAAGTGTCGCGCAGGCGGCGTCCAATTTTTATGGAGCAGATGAAACGGCTGCTGGAAGGTGTCTGATCAGGCTCAATCCCTTACCTGATCTACATTTGCGGAATAAAAAAATATGTGCCGGCAGTGTTAAAGTGTGTGGAGGCGCAAACATTATTGCCTACCTTTACCTTCGAATTCATACATTCCAACACCCTTTTAATTTAGTCAAAAACTAGGCAGTTATGGGAAAACCACCTAAGAAGTCTTTGGAAGATCTGAAAAAAGATGCCTCCAAAAAGGACATTAAACCGATCGAAAAAAAGGACATGAAGGATGTCAAAGGTGGCAAAGACGCTTCCAAAAAGAATCGCTGGAACAACGGCTGTGGTGGAATTGTGCCACAATAACAGGTCAATGTTGCCTGCCACCGCCATTCTGAATATCCTTTACGATTCCCTTCCAGTATTTTATTAATTCCCAGACATCAAATCCCAGTATTACTTTTTGCAAATGCCTCATGGCTGATTTGCTACAGGCTGCTTATTACCCAAAATGCTGCCATCCTTGCGCCTGAATGTCATGCAACTTACCGCCTTTGCTGTGTAGTTTGATGCCGTCGCCAGCCGGGACGATTTCCCCCATGATGTAGATATCGGGCAGGTATTTGACTTTTTCGATGTCTTTCGGGTCAATGGTAAACAACAGTTCGTAGTCCTCTCCGCCATTGAGCGCGCAGGTTACGGGGTCAAGGTTGAATTGCACTGCTGTAAGTTGCGTTTCCGGGTGGATTGGAATGCCACTCTCTTCCACAAAAGCCCCCACGCCCGATTGTTTACAGAGGTGAAATAACTCCGAAGCGACCCCGTCTGAAACGTCTATCATGGCCGTCGGCACAAGTTGATTTTGAGCAAACATTTCGATCATATCCTTGCGCGCTTCGGGTTTCAGTTGCCGGCCAATGAGGTGGCGCTTGTCTTCCAGATCGGGCTGCACACCGGGGTCAGACAGGAAAATTTGTTTTTCCCGTTCCAGGATTTGCAAACCCAGATAAGCTGCACCCACGTCGCCGGTGATGCAGATCAAATCGCCCACACGGGCCGTGTTTCGATACGCCAATTTGCCGGGTTCCACCTGCCCGATCGCCGTGATGCTCAGGCACAACCCTTTGAGAGAAGACGTGGTATCTCCGCCGACGAGGTCTACGCCGTAGCGTTCACAGGCGGCGTGAATGCCTTGGTACAGTTCGTCCAGCGCCTCTACCGAATAGCGATTGGATAACGCGATGGATACCGTAATTTGTTTCGGCGTCGCATTCATCGCGTAGATATCGGAAAGGTTCACAGTGACTGCTTTGTAGCCAAGGTGTTTCAAAGGCATGTAGTGCATGTCGAAGTGAATGCCCTCCATCAACATGTCCGTTGAAATCACGGTGAGCAGGTTGCCGTTGTCAATAACGGCTGCGTCGTCGCCAACACCCCGGATGGAAGAGGCGTTTTTCAGGGAAAAATTTTTGGTCAGGTGGTCAATCAGTCCGAATTCTCCGAGTTCGTTGACGTCGGTGCGTTTAGTATTTTCTGACATATCGTGTGGATCTGCTGATTATTATTTGCCGCATAAAGCCCAATAGAAACGTTCACAACTCGTCCCGCCGTGGCAGAACAAGTTGTGAAAGTTTCTATATACCGATGTGGTGAAAATTATCTGTGCAATAAAATTCTACTTCAAAAACTGCTCCGTTCCGGAATAGTCTTCGCCATTCTTTTTGGCAATTTCAATGGCAGCCAATGCGGCTTTTTTGGATTTTTTCTTGTCGCCAATTTTATAATACAAAGCAGCCAGTGTATCGCTGTTAAAGTATTGAGCGTCTAATTTTATGGAAGCTTTCGCCCAGCCGACGGCTTTTTTCAACATGGCTTTATCCGTAACCGACTCATAAAATGCCCAGGCAACATTGTTCAACTGCATCATATCTTTAGAAGGATACTTGTCGAAAAAAGCCACCGCTGATTGGGCAAAATTGTTCATATCGCCGGTCATCTGGTAATAATTCATGCGGAAGCGCGCAGACATTTCACCCGCCATTTCCGGGTAGACTTTCGCGTAAAGCGCATCCGCTACTTTCAGGTCAGGCTGGTCGCCTTCCAACACTTTTTGAGCAATGAGTTGCTCCACTTTCCCCATCACCACTTCTTTCCCGAAGGTTTGTTCGAATGCCGCCTTGTTCTTGATCAGGTGATCAAAAAGCTTAGAATCCGCGCTTTCGACGTATTGGAAAATAAACTGCAAATTCTCCTGCGTATTCCAGTCGGACTGTGTTGCAAGATAAGCATCGGCAGCGTCTCCAACGCCGCTATCCATCGCGTCAGACAGCGATTGCGTATAGGTTTGTAAAAAATCCGGATCGCGGTCGCCCGAAGCGAAACGAGCCTTCATCCCGGAAATCCGGCTGGAAGGATCTTTCGCTTTTTTACCCAGTTCAACAAATGCCGAAGCTTCGTGATAACCCACCGCACGGTGGACAATAGCACCGTCTCCATCAATAAAAAGCAGGGTCGGATAAGCGCGTACTGCGTATTTTGAGGCCAGGTCAATGCCCTCGCCCTTTTCCATATCCATTTTCACGTTGATGAAGTTGGCGTTATAATAATCGCCTACTTCCTTGTCGGTAAATACGTTTTTCGACATCATTTTGCAGGGGCCGCACCAGGTGGTATAGGCGTCCATAAAGATGATTTGGTCGGTAGCTTTGGCTTTTGCCAGGAGCTCACTCCAGGCGCGCTCCGTAAATTTCATGCCGCCCTGTTGCGCCATCAGCGCAGCAACGGCAAGGATTTGGAATGCAAGAACGAGTGCAATTCTCATGTGTTAGAGCTTGAGTTGAAAAGTGAAATAATTCTTAACGGTAGTAGGGTATTATCCCTCCGCTTTCAATCGTTCGATAAAGGTTTGGACCATTTTAGAGGCGCCAACGCCTTTGGCCTGGGCCAGTTCCAGCGATTTTTCAGCCGCTTTGATTGCTTCCTCTTTTTTGCCGTTTTTGGCTAAGATATTGGCGTAGGTAAAGTAGTGCTCGTAGTTGCCTGCGCTGGCTTCCGCAGCCTGTTTGGCATAAGTTTCTGCCTGCTTCATCGCTTTTTCATCACTGTGGAAATTATTGGCGATGGTAAGTGCAACTTTTGCGAGTTCGTCCGGCTGGTTGCCAGGTGCCTGTCCGGTGTAAGTTTTAACGGCAGCGAGGTACTCTTTAACTTCACCGGCCTGTAGGCTGTAGTCCATTTCCGCTTTTGCGGAAAACGCGGCTCCTTTTTCGGCGTAGTTTTTCTTCATTTTACCGATGGCTTCTGCCAGCAAATCGCGGTTGCGGAATTCAATGGCTTTCAGCACCGTTGCTTCACAAGCCTGGAGAATGCGGGTTTTTACAGCTGCTTCGGAGTTGAGTTTTGCAATTTTTGCCCGGTGCTCAATCAGCAGGTCAAAGACCTTTGAGTCGGCCACTACGGCTGCTTCCAGAATAAAATTCAGGTTTTGCGGCGTAGTCAGGTCTTTTTGTCCGCGGAGGTATTCGTTGGAGATTTGAAGACTTGGCTTGCCGGCTTTGTTCAGTGCCTGCACATACTTCAGCACGAGTTCCGGGTCGCGGTTGCCTTTTTCGTATTCAGCAGCGTATTGGCCGCTGCGATCGGCGTTGGCCATCACTTTTTTCCCCAGTTCCAGGAAGCCGTTCACATCTTTTGCGCCGCGCACCTGTTGTACGACTTTGCCTTCGGCGTCAATATAGAACAGGGTTGGAAACGCTGCAACGGGGTACGTTTTGCGAAATTCGAGCCCTTCGCCCTTTTCCATATCCAGCTTCAGGTTGATGAAATTGCGGTTGTAGAATGCGCCCACCTTTTCATCGGGAAATACGTTTTGAGCCATCATTTTGCAGGGGCCACACCAAACGGCATAAGCATCCACAAAAATGATCCGGTCTTGTTTTTTGGCTTCCTCAAGCGCTTCCGCCCAGGTGCCGTGGAAAAACTCCATGCCTTGTCCCTGAAGACGGAGCATAGAACCAATCGCAAAAAAAAGTAGCATTGTCAGCCTCATGGCATTGTGATTTTTGTCGGTAAAATTAACGATCAGTTAGCACATTGTATTACAAGTATTTGCAAAGAATGGTTGACTTGACCTGGTTAAAGCTTTTTTGTAGCAATGATGTTTCCGTAATTGTTGCCCATTGTGGTTTTGTTATGGTTGAACCGCGCAATGTTAAACCCGTTTGTTTTGAGGTACTGAGCTAGTTTCAACCCGTTTTTTTCTGCACTTTTTAAATCGTGGAACTCCAATGAAATGGTCTGAATCTGATCCAGGATAACGCGATCTGCACCAAATAAAATATCATACTCGGTGCCTTCGCAGTCCATTTTCAGAAAGTGAACCACTCCGGCGACATTTTTTTCAACGAGCGCGTCTAAAGTCAGAGCCTGCGTAACTTCCCAAACCGCATTTTCCCCGGGGGCAATCAGGGAGTGGTTTTCGCTTTTGCCGGTAAATAGCTTTTTTTCTCCAGGCGTAGCTGCAAGAGCCACATTTATCGCCGAAACCTTATTTTGTAAACCGCTTTTGGCCAAGTTTCGGCAAAGCAGGTCAAAATTCTGCTTTGAAGGTTCTACGGTGATCACCCTTCCTTCCCGGCCTAGGTTGACTGCGGCAAACAGGGTAAAATAACCAAAATGACCGCCAATGTCAATGACCGTTGCATTTTCAAAAAAAGGAAAAAAATCCGCATAAACCCGCTGGACGAAAACCTCTTTAAAAATGCCGATCCCGGCTTCATTTTCAGCATAATCCAAAGACAGACCGTTGGCCTGACAGGTTGTCAAAAACCATTTTTTGTGGCGGGCGGCCCGAATCAGATGATGCAAAGGGGTGCTCATTATTGAGCAGGCTTTTTGGGAAACGATTTGATGAGCTCCTCAAGATCTTTTCCCGAACGGAGGTATTCCATAGACAGGGACACATCGCCCACCAAAGGATGTTTGGGATATTTGTCTAAAAAAGCCTGGTAATAAGCCAATGCCCGCGCTTTATCCGAGAGATTATTTTCACAGGTAAAACCCTGTAAAAACAAGGCGTCGGCAGCGCGTTCGTAACCGGGATATTCTGCATGGACGCGCCCCCACAACCGCACCGCTTCTTCTGGTTTTTGAATGCCGCGCAGCACGTCGGCAGCCTGAAATAAAAAAGCTGGCGAAAGGCTGTCTTTAGGGTATGCGGCAGCAAAAGCTAAGCTTTTTTCAATGAGTGCATTGGCCGAAAGCGTATCCAAACCTGCGTCTTTTTGTCTGCGGAGTTTTTGTTCTAATTGCTGAATGGCTTCAACTCGGGGCTCTCGGGAACTGCATGCCGACAAAAGCAGGCACACGGCAAAAATGCTTATGTTGATGATCCGCATAGGAAATTAAACTTTGATAAGGGTATAAATGGGTTATCCGAAACGCTACTTCTGTATCCTGATCGAAAACAAAGGTATTAAGGTTTCCGGTTAGCAGAAAGTTAAAAAAGGAGATAGTCGTTAAACCAACGATTTCACTCGTGCGTCGAAGGGACAAATTTCAGCGTTCATGGACAAGATCAAGCATTTGTATTGGCGGGCAGGGTTCGGGCTAAGCGCCGGAGAATAGACCGAACGCCGCCGTTGGAGCATACCGAAAGCAATAGATCATTTATTTTTAGAAGCCAAAAAAGCAAAACCGTTGCTTGCAGACCCTGCTCCCGCAATGTCTGAAGGCCAGAACAATGAACCGAAAGAGGTCTTCCTCGAAAAATTAAAGGAAGAACGCCGGATGATCGCCCTGCAAGGCAGCGATTGGCTGTACCGAATGGCTGACCCGGTCTAAAGTGCCTTGCTGGAACGTGTGACGCTTTTCAAGACGGGTTAAACAAAACGGGTCGGGCGGAAGCGACCACGGGGCAGCCAACAACCTGTTTCTTATTGGCGGAAGCCTGAAAAAAGCCGGTTTTTATAATGCAGCGCCCGATTTAAGCCAGCTCGAAGATGGCGATCTGAAGTTTGACACTGACTTTCGTCAAATCTACGCCACCGTGCTCAATCGTTGGCTGGAAGCGGATGCAGGGGCGATTTTGGGGCAGCCGTTTGCGCCTTTATTATTTGTCTAACCCGCTATTTTCTTCTCTCAACTCATTCCCCCTTACTAATAGCTATTGCGTCGCCCCGTCTTCCCCGTCCAAATCTTTGAAAACCTCGTCAATGGGTTCCCAAAGCTCAATTTTGTTGCTTCCCTTCAAGTTTTCCATAAGCCACAAAATCGGGATTCATCATAATTTCTTTGTTGTAAACTAAAGGTTCGCCGCTGTAAAAATCCAGAATAGCGCCCCCGGCTTCTTCCACAATGATCTGCGCAGCGCCGGTATCCCATTCACTCGTTTGGCCGATGCGCGGGTAAAGGTGGGCCGCTCCGGAAGCGATTAACAGGAATTTCAGCGCGCTGCCTTTTTGGATAATGACCGGCGCGTTCAACGCGGCAATATAGGCCTGGGTGGCTTCAGTCAGGTGTGAGCGCGAACAGGTTACGTTCAGTCCTGGATCCGTCATCCGAAACGTGGCAGCGTGCAACCGGGTCGTATGGCCATTTCGTTCCAACCAGGCACCATGTTCTTTTGCAGCCCAGTAAAGTTCATTTACGCAGGGGTCAAAAACAACGCCGAGCACCGGGCGGCCTGCTTCGATCAGCGCGATATTGACCGCAAATTCGCCGTTTTTTTTCAAAAACTCTTTGGTGCCGTCTAAAGGATCCACCAGCCAGTAAGTATGATAGTGTTGTCGCTCTTCAAAGGGTATTTGCCGGCTTTCTTCTGCTATGATGGGATACTTTTCGGGCAACAAGGACAGACCGCTGCAAATGATGTCGTTGGCGGCTCGGTCGGCAATGGTGACCGGCGATTGGTCGTCTTTGAGCCCGACCTGCATATCATCTACATTGTGATAAATGCTGAGGATGGCAGCGCCAGCACTTCTCGCTATTTCGGCAACAGCTTTTGCAATTTCTATATGCATCATGCGATCATGGGTTGATTAAATTATTTACCAAGCAGCGTCATGTGATACATCACGATGTCCCGCACGTCATTTTTTATACTTGCCCCTTTTACAGAAAAAGAAGGCAATTCCTGAAACGGGTAGTTCTTAAGGAGTTCGAGGTTGCGCTCGTTGCCTTCAGCCACGAACTTTGGCAGCACAATGCTGTACCGCTTGTCGGTTCGCAGCATTTCGCCCGAAATTTGCCATTGCCCGCCCCGGTCTTCCACTTGTGCGGTTTGGAAATAGCCGCCTTCGCCGCGATTTTTTACCAACCCGATGTCGAGCACCTGTTTCAGGACATCCCCCGGCAATTCAATTTTAACGATGCTTCCTGCAAAAGGAAACGTGCGTAAAACGTCGTACTCTGTGATGTCGCCCAAAAGATTGTCGTCTAAGCGCATAGAGCCGCTGTTGAGTAAATAAGCGTCGGCACCGGGCCATGCCGTTGCGAATGCGGCGGCTGAAAGTTGGCCGTAATTGGTAGGACGAGTACGGATAGCAGCTTCCGTACATTCCAAAGGCGTTTCGGCGCGCATGAGTACGCGCGTAGGGTCATAGCCCATCTGGGTCATGGATTTATTAGCGTAAGCCTGCCACTTTTCAACCACCGCTTTGGTGGCGGCGTCTTCTGCAATGCGATCGTCTATCGTTTTGAGGGAAGAACGCACGGTCGCTACTTTGCTTCCCGGATGGAAAGTAATGCGGTGAATGTAGACGGTTTTGGCATTTGCATCCGCTTTGGTGATCACCGTGCTTTCCACAAAACGGCTCATGTTATTGTGGTCGTGTCCCCCCATAAACAGCAATACGCCGGGCGCTGCTGCCGCCAATTTTTCGTCATCTTCCATATTCAAATGCGTCAGAGCAACTACTGCATCCACCTGTGGGCGCAGTTTATTGAAAGTAGCCTGAAAGGTTTCAAAAACCGGCAGGTAATGCACGAAATCCTGTTTGGCGAAGGGCAACAAGACCCCGATGATGCCGAGCCGAAAGACACCGCCTTTGCCATTTGAAAATTCGCGGATCACGTATTCTGGCACGGGTTGTTCTTTCCCGTCACGGAGCTGTTGAAACGGCGTTTTTTGGCCATTTTTTACTTCCAGGGCATTGCAAGTGGTGTAGCGGAAAGTGCTGGCATCCATGCGTTTTTTGAGCACTAAAGGGTCTTTGTTATCGAATTCGTGGTTGCCGAAGGTGGCATAATCCAGGCCCATTGCATTCAGGGTTTCCACCATCTGCAAGCCTGCGATGCGGTCGCCGTTTTCCATTTTTAAACTGCCAATGAACGAAGGACTCAAAAAGTCGCCCGACAAAATGGCGAAGGTGTTGGGGTTCTCGCGCTCTAGGTCTTTCAGCACGGTTGCTACCCGGGCCAGGCCACCCGCTTTTCCGCCTTCGAGCGGTGCAATTTCGTAGACGTCGTTGAGTTGGAGGATGGTCAGTTCGACAGGCGGCATGGTCTGAACGGCCTGTTGCGGCGTCTGACAGGCGCTGAAGAACAGCACAAATAAAAAAACATAAAAACCGGTAATCCGTTGCATAGTGGTTAAGCTTTATGCGACTAAGGTACAACCCTGCGGGAAGATTCCCCGGTTTTCTTGCTGTAAAAAGGACTTGATGAACATTGAGGGGGCATTTTTGTTAAACTTTTCTTTTTCGTAAATCTCTCAGACCCTAAGCAGGGAGCATTCTTTAATTCTACCGTATTCACAAAATGGATAAAAATCAATTTTTGAAATCAGGATTGCTGGAACAGTATGTGCTTGGCCTTACGACGCCGGAGGAAACCGCAACAGTAGAGCGCTACATGCAAGATTTTTCAGATATTCGGAGCAAAGTTGCTTCCCTGAAAAAAGAGATTGATGAATACACCAAACAATCGCTCCCGAATATTCCACCCCCGGCTTCTCAACGAACGCAGGCTCCCGCCCGCATCCCGGCCTGGGCAGCCTGGGCAGCAGCGGCAATGATTGCTGCCTGCGGTTTTTTTGCCAATGAATGGTACAAAGCCGATAGGCAGGTCCAGGCAAACGAACAGGCTTTGAAAAATTGCCAAACTGAGCGTACCGCTTGCCTGCAAACTGCAGAAATGCTTGCTTTTTTAGAACACGAGGACACGCGTCCGGTGTATCTGGACGGCACCCCCCTCCTGCCCAAAGCAAAAGCATTGGTGTATTGGAATCATACGGCGAAAAGCGCATATTTCAATCCAATCCGCTTGCCACAGGCACCGGAAGGACATCAATATCAGATATGGGCAGACGTGGAAGGCGTCATGATCAATATGGGGCTGATCGAGCCCAAGAGCCTGCACCTTCAGGCTCTGCGCTATATCCCGCAAGCCGAAAGCCTGAATATCACCATTGAACCGACCGGCGGCAGCGAACATCCTACGGTGTCTAATTTGTGTCTTAACGGTGATTTCTTGGCCGCTAATTAGTCTATTCAACCAGCTCCGCCTGAAAACTGAGCAGCTCTTTTTTAAGCACAAAAAAAGTATCCGAAAGGACGAAACGGAAATCATTGATGCAGGTAAACAAGACTTTAAGTGCGTCGTGGTCGTATTTGGTTCTTATGAAATACATCCAGTCTCTTGAAAGATAAGCCGTAAAGTGCTGCCTGGTTTCCGGGCTGACGGCTCCTTGATAAACGGCTTCGTTGAGTAATTCATTCACCTGACCTTTAAAGCCTTGTTCTGCTATGTTGAGGCGATCAACGTGATGTTTAATCTCCTCAACCAGATTGTTCTCTTGCGTAAAACGGGTGGCATTCGCCATTTTTACATAATATTCAATTTTTGCAGGGTAATCTGCCATGATTTTATAAAAGGCCATGTATTTACTTGCCAATTCCTCCTCTTTTCCCTGTTTTTTAGCCAAAGCATAAAAGTAGTTGAATACATCGGCGTCATTTTGCTGAATGCGCTCGTTTAGTCCTGCCAATTCCAGCTCCAACCGCTGAACCAGAACATCCCGGTCATTAAGCGTGTATTTAACGCCGTCGTAATCGAAGGATTTTTTTTTGTTTTCGCCTTTAGGGGAGAGCTGGAGCAAGGTATCAAGGTCACTTTGCATAGACAATGCGGTGTGGATATGCTCTACCGCCTCATTGCCAAAAAGCGTTTCCAGCGTTTGGGATGACGGTGAGGTCTTGTGATGTTGTATCAGCGTTTCGAGGTCGAGTTGAACCGGATGTTTATCATCATAATAACCCTTGTAAATTTCATGCAGCGCATTGTTTTGATATTGTCCGGCATAATCTTCCATAAAGCCCCTTTCATCTACGATTGTACCCGCTGCGGAATAAGTGGTTTCAGCATATAACTGCCCGGTTATTTTTTCTTGTACGATAGCTATTTTTTCAAATATTTCTGATGCCGGACGGTGGTCGTAAGCTTCCGGCACCCTGTTTAGCTGCGCTAACTTATCTACCCGATCGGTCGTGCTGGGATGGGAGGCTCATTGGTCTTTAATGACCAGTCTGGATTTGTTATAGCGATTCAAATGGTCAAGCGTAACCTGCGGCAAGTTATTTTCAACAGGCAGGTTGCTTTTCCGGGCGAGGAATTCCATGACGTAGCGCTGTTGGGGATAAATGTTGCTGGCGCGGATGTTTTCTGCGACTTTATTCCCGTAGTAATTCAGCACGATTTGGTAGGAATGATTGGCCAGATCCAATCTCAGCAAAGAAGTGATCAGTGGTTTCGATCCGGCAACGTTTGCGGCTACTTCATCGGCGTGAAATTCCATTTCACGGGATAACCGCATGTAGTTTAAGTTTACAACATCGTAGACTTGTTTGAGAATCCACTGGATGCCTTTGATGAAGACGACGGCAATGTTGACAAAAATGGCAAAATAACCGCTGATGCTGGCCCATTGCTGCGCCATTGAATTATAAGACCTATTTTCATGTAACAGGCTGTAAATGATTTGATTTACATTATACACATAGCTTCCGACTTTCATGGTTCTTTGAGAAAAATGACCGAATTCATGCGCCAGGATGGCTTTGAATTCGCTGACCGATACAGCGTTTATCAAGCCAACACCGATCTGCAAATTTTTTTTAATCGGAAAAAACATGCTCCAGAAGCTGGAATCATAAAATACAGCAGCGTTTACATCTGCGGACAAGTAGACCTTTTTAGGGAAATTGGTCTCAACTTCCTCTACAATTTCCCCGATAAGCTCAAAAAGCCGGGGTTCTTGAGTTCTGGAAATTTCAATAAGATGGGAACGGTCAACCTTGTGTTTTGCAAAAATGAATTTCAACAAAAAAATGATGATCAAAACACCCATACTGATGATGCCCAAGCCCAGCATCACGGTAATAATTGAAGGCCTCAGGGCAATAAACATAATGCCGCCGTAGGTGCAATGGTGAGGCAAACCCCTGTAAGAACCAGCAACAGGTAAACGAATACGAACAGTGCAATGGATAAAATCGCGTTGTAGGCCGTTTTTTTGAAGTCATCAGAAATTGCGATGTTGTGTTGTTGCATTTTTGTATTTTTTGGAAGATATAATTAAGAGTTCGAAGGAATGCCATTTCGCCCGCCCAAAAAAAACGCACGTGGGATCGGGCAACAAGTTGATCTTGTTACCCGACCCCACGTGCGTAAGGTATTTCTATTGGTTTTGGCAATGGGTCAAATTTTGTCCGGATACAAATATATAGCATTCTGATCTCAAATGCAAAGCGCCAATTGTATCTGATTAGCCAAGCGCTTATTTCCGGTCTACCACCAGCTTACTCACCGCCACCTGCCCGTTCACCGAGCATTTTACGAGATAAATCCCTGTGGCGAAAGGCGTGTCAATGGCGACCTGGTGCGCGCCGGGGCCTTGTTGTTGCACCGGCAGCGACAACACCCGACGGCCCTGCATGTCCAGCACTTCTATTTGCACAGCAGCGCTTTCCGGCAGGATATAGCCTATTTGTACCGCTTCCGTAGCCGGGTTGGGGGCCAGCGTCAGGTTAAAATTCAACTGCTCGATGTCCGTATCCGAAGTAATGTACCCTCCCGGAGGCGCATTGAGGCGCGTGGTGGTGTACAGGCGGTATTCGCCGGCAACTAAGGGCAGTGCTGTGCCGGTATTGGTCACCTGCAGACTGTCGCCGCTGAAAAATTCATACCACCAGCCAGTGTGCGGGAAAGGAGATTGTACATTGTCGGGCGTCACATTGAAGTTGCCCATCACCGCTACATCCATTTCGGGGTGCAGCAGGTGGATGCGTTTAGTTGGCCCCTGAAGAAAGAGTTGAAAGTTTGTGGTACTGAAAACATCGTAGGTGGTCTTCAGCTCGATGAGCGCGCGTTTTACCTCATAAATGCGCCTACGGTTGGGGCTGTCGAGGTAATCCCAGCGAATGGGTTTGTTGGCCACCCGGCAGCCATCAGCGATCGTTCCGTCCGGGCAATAGTTGATGGGGAATTCGTACCCGAGTTCGCCAAATTGCCACAACATTTTTGGGCCTGGAATGGGATAAAAAAGCGCGCTGGCCAATTCTATCCGCTGGAGGCCCGTGAGGAAATTTCTCACATTATAGCCGCCCGAGCTATTACCGAATTGCAGGTTTTTGTACATCATGCGTTCCTCGTCGTGGCTTTCCATATAGGCCACGAGATTGGGTTGCGTCCAGCCGCGACTGGTGTGGCTTGCGCCAGTGAAGTCCGAATTGTAACCCATCGCTCCTTCGAGGTATTGGTTGTGTACGCCAGCGCCCGACCAGAATAACATCCCGTTCCCATAACTATGCAATTCAATTTCTTCGCTGTTGGCCGCAAAATGCTCCAAAATGACGTAAGCATCTTCATTTGCAGCCCAGACAACGTCAGCGTAGTGCTTCAGAATTGCGATGCGGGAAGCGTCATATTGACCCCAAAGGTCTACATTGCTGCCGCTGTTGACTTGCGTAAAGCCCTTAGAAAGGTCGAAACGGAAACCATCTATCCGAAACTCCTCCAGCCAGTAAGTCATGACCTGGTCTACAAATTTGCGGGTGGCGGCGCTTTCGTGGTTGAAGTCGTATCCAACATTGAAAGGGTGGCGCGCCGTCACATTCAGCCACGGGTTGTCGGGCGTAGGCCGGAAGTTGGCTATGTCCCAATACAATTGCGCCAGCGGGCTTTGGCTGAAAGCATGGTTGTACACCACATCTAAGATAACGGCGATGCCTCGTGCGTGGCAGGCATCCACAAAGCGTTTGAAATCATCGGTGGTACCGTAGTATTTGTCTAATGCCATGTGGTGCGACGGGTTGTATCCCCAACTGAGGTTGCCTTCAAATTCATTCACCGGCATGAGTTCGATGGCAGTGATGCCCAAGCGGTCTAAATAATCCAGCGTATCTATCAGGGTGCCATAATCGTGCCGTTCCAGAAAATCGCGGAGCAGCAATTCATACACCACCAATTTTTCTTTTGGCGGTGCCATAAAATTATTGACCTGCCAATTGTATGCCGGCGCGCCAGGTTGCAGCAACGAGACAATGCCAGTGGTTTTTCCGGTCGGATAAGCGGGTAGATTCGGATAGGTGACTTCCGGAATGAACGGGTCGTCGTTGGCGTTCAGCACCACGGTGCTGTAGGGATCGGCGATGCGCAAGGCACCGTCTACGAGGTACTGGAATCCATATTTTTCGCCGGGCGTGAGGCCGCTCACTGTAAGCCACCAGGTGTTCCCGTCTACGCTGCGGTTCATTTGGTAGGCCAAAGAGGGCTGCCAGTTGTTGAAGTCGCCGATCACAAAAATGACCTGCTTGCTGGGCGCATAGAGTTGCAAATGCACCCCAGTGCCACCGGGCTGGTAAGTAATGCCGTCTTTCGATCCGGCTGGTGGGTTTAGTACGGTCACATTACCGGGAACCACATACACAAACCGGGCGGTGTCGCGCTCTGCCTGGTAGGAGGCGGCAATGACGACTTCGTGCGTGCCGCCTTGTGTGACGTTGATGTTGGCTGAGAAGGTGGCGCTGTTTGGGTTTTGAGCCGTTTGTATTCCGTCAACGAACATTTTGATGCTGGAAGCAATATAGGCGTTCGCGTTCACGCTGATATTATTGCCGATTTGGGTCAATACCACCGACTGAGCAGGGCTAGTCAGATCGAGACGGTACATTGCAGTGTAGGTAAAGCTGCTGGTATCGGCATCTTGACCGTTGTTTGCAATAAACAGCACTTCGTGTTCGCCGGTTTGTGTGGCATTGATTGCGTAGCTGATGTTCATCACATTGGGAACACTGGTCAATAAAACGCCATCCTGATAAATAGAGAGCGTGGCAAGCGAAGAGGCCACTCCTTCCACCTGAATGCTTTGCCCCAGTGCAACTTCTAAATTCGACGAGCCGGGAGAAGTCAAACTCGTGGTCAGATCAATGTTTTCGGCGTAAACATCGTAGAAAATGTCAGTTCCTCCGGTTGCTTTACCTTCCAAAGTTCCGGTCGCGTTACGGAAAACAAAAGCCATTTTTTGGATTTGTTCACCCAACGGCACATTGTAATAATTTCGGATGGAAGGCCCAATTACGTAACTGTACTTATTGGGCTGTCCCGGCACGGGCGTCATTTTCCAGGCAGCGTTGGCCTGTCCCCAGGTGGTGACAACGTATTTCCAATCGGAAGAGGACGTACTTACAGCCGTGATGACTCCTGTGTGCAGGTAGACATCGCAGGCGCAATTATTAAGCCCGCCGGTTCCCTGGGTTGCATCGTAGACGATGATAACCTGGTCGTTGTCCGTTGGGAACGACGGGGTAGCAGTAAGGATTTGAGCGTTTATAGCGCTACAGGCAATCCAGAAAAAAATCGGAATTGAGCATAATTTTTTCAACATGAGAAAAGCGATTATAAGGTAGGTTTGCTGCCTAAAATAAGGTCATGCCTCTAAGGGTCGCTGAACGAACAACTGTACACTTTTCCAGGAGTCATTTTCCTCCTACCCTTCGTTGGAGAACCGCCTCCCTTAGCTTCAGGCTAAGGTCGGGAACCTCCGCCTCGGTTAGAAGCAAAATTACTTACCTGCCGAAATTGACACTTATTCATTCAGCGCCCCTAAGTTGAAAATAAATTCGGAAGTTGCAAAGCAATAAGAGAAATTATCCTTGCGCGGGGATAAAACGAAGGCAGTTTTCAACGATTTTGACGTATTGAGGACAGTCGGCTTATCCGGTCACAATCATTACACTGGCAGAACTACCGATTCTTTTTGCGCCGGCTTCGATGAGGCGTTCGGCGTCTTCCCGGGTTCTGATGCCGCCCGAAGCTTTAATTTTCATCTTGTCTTTCAAGAGTGAATTGAGCAGGCGAACGGTTTGAACGGTAGCGCCTTCGCCGTGAATACCGGTCGAGGTTTTTACAAAATCCGGGCCAACCTCCAGACAAATTTCGCAGAGCTTTGTAATTTCCGCTTCGGTGAGCAGGCCGGTTTCGAGGATAATTTTTAGCAACTTACTTTTTAGGCGGGCAGCCGTAGCCAAGCGATCAATGTCATCGCGGACGTATTTCCAGCTGTTGTTCTTTACAGCACAGATATTGATCACCACGTCTATTTCGTCAGCGCCGTCATCTATGGCTCGCTTAATTTCTTCGACTTTTGCGCCGGTTGTGGAATAACCCATCGGAAAGCCGGCCACCGTAGCTACTTTAACGGGGCTGGATGAAAGGAGTAGAGCGGCATCCGGCACAAAAAACGGTGGAATACAAACGGCGGCAAAACCGTATTGCTGCGCCTCGGCGCACAGTTTCTTTATATCCTGCAAGTTGCAATCAGGTCGGAGTAATGTGTGATCTATTAAGCTGGCTATGTTCATGATATTTGAGTCGCGCCGGGTTCAGTAACGGCCTTTTGGTTTACGGGTGCAAGTTATTATAAAAAGGTGATTTCAAGCATTTTTCAACTAATAATAATCCTGCTTACGCATCTTTTCCGTGACAATGTTTGTACTTTTTGCCGCTTCCACAAGGACAAAGATCGTTCCGGCCTACTTTCTTTTCAACCCGGCGGATGGTTTCCTGGCGAACGGGGCCGCTTCCTGCGCCTTCCGCCGCTGCCCGGGCTAATTCTTCTGCCGAACGGTTGGTGCGTACGCGGCTTAGGTCAGAACGACGCTCTTTTGCCTGCTGCACCGGCGCGCTGACTTCGGGTAAGGTACCTTTGGAAAGATAAGAAGTGACCGACTCATTGATGTCGAATACCAACTGCTCAAACAGGTTGTAGGCTTCTACCTTATAAATAACGAGCGGGTCTTTTTGTTCAAAAGAAGCAGCTTGCACCGATTCTTTCAATTCGTCCATTTCCCGAAGGTGTTCTTTCCAGCGATCGTCAATGATGGCCAGCGTAATGGCTTTTTCGATGTCGTGCATCAGGCTTTTGCCTTTGCTTTGCACCGCCTCGGAAATATCCGCAGTTACCGTGAGCGGGTGCGAACTGCCGTCGCTGAACGGGAGCACGATGCGTTTGTAGATATGCCCCTGGTTCTCATACACCTCCTTAATTTGTGGCATTAAGCCGTCAGCAATTCCTTTGGCTTTGCGCTGGTAAAATTCGTGAAACTGGTTCGACAACCGGTCGCCAAGTGCGTTTGCCGACAGTTGGCGGAATTCAGCGTCATCAATATTCGGGTCAATACCCAATTTATTCAGGGCATCCTGGCGGAATGCCTCCACATCGCTGTTGCTGTTTTTGTCTTTATGGCTTGCAACCACCGCATCAATCAGGGACTCGAACATGCGGTTTAGATCCACGGAAAGCCGTTCGCCGGAAAGCGCATTGTTACGCCGCCGATAAATGGCATCCCGTTGAATATTCATCACGTTGTCGTAATCGAGCAAACGCTTGCGGATACCAAAGTTGTTCTCTTCCACCTTTTTCTGGGCGCGTTCAATGGACTTGGTGACCATAGAGTGTTGGATCATCTCGCCGTCCTTGTGCCCCATGCGATCCATCAGGTTAGCGATGCGCTCGGATTGGAAAAGGCGCATCAGGTTGTCCTCAAGCGATACGTGAAACTGCGAAGTTCCAGGGTCGCCCTGGCGGCCTGCACGACCGCGCAACTGCCGGTCAACCCGCCGCGAATCGTGGCGTTCGGTGCCGATGATGGCCAAACCGCCCGCTTTCTTGACTTCATCAGATATCTTGATGTCCGTACCCCGACCGGCCATGTTGGTGGCAATGGTTACTTTTCCGGGGTGACCTGCTTCCGTAATCACTTCCGCTTCGCGCTGGTGCTGCTTGGCGTTGAGCACGTTGTGGTCTATGTTCCGCAACTTGAGCATGCGGCTCATCTTTTCAGAAATATCTACAGAAGTCGTCCCTACCAGCACCGGGCGACCCGCCTGGCTGAGCAGGACGATTTCATCAATGACGGCGTTGAATTTTTCACGCGACGTTTTGAAAACCAGGTCTTCGCGGTCTTGACGGGTGACGGGCCTGTTGGTCGGAATGACCACCACATCAAGCTTGTAGATTTCCCAAAATTCGCCGGCTTCCGTTTCTGCCGTACCGGTCATCCCCGCCAATTTGTGGTACATCCGGAAGTAATTTTGGAGGGTAATGGTCGCGTAAGTTTGCGTAAGCTCGCCTACTTTTACATTCTCCTTCGCTTCCAAAGCCTGGTGCAGGCCATCGGAGTAGCGGCGGCCTTCCATCATACGACCCGTTTGCTCGTCCACGATTTTAACCTGGCCGTCCTCCGTAACGATGTATTCTTCGTCCCTTTCAAACAGGGTATAGGCCTTCAGCAACTGGCTGACCGCGTGGAGGCGCTTGGATTTGATGGCAAATTCCTGGGATAGTTTGTTTTTGGTATCCGCACGGGCTTCTTCGCTGAGCGCGGGGTCATTGTCAATTTCCATGATGCCGGTTGCAATCTCCGGCATGACGAAAAATTGAGGGTCATCAAAACCTTTGGACATGTATTCCGCACCGTTTTCGGTGAGTTCCACATTCCTGTTTTTTTCCTCAATGGTGAACAACAGCGGCGCATCCGCGATGTACATGTTTTTCGATTGCTCCTGCATGTAGTGGTTTTCCGTTTTTTGCAGCAGCACTTTTACGCCTTCTTCGCTGAGGAATTTAATGAGGGGCCGATACTTGGGTAAGGCGCGGTGGGCCCGGAACAAAGCTAAGCCAGCTTCGCCTTCCTGATAGCCGATTTTGCCTTCTTCAAACAGTTTTTTGGCTTCCGCCAAAAACTGGGTGGATAAGCGGCGTTGCCCTTCGATGAGGCGCTCTACGTAAGGCTTCAACTCCACATAGTCCTGGTCTTCAACGCCGTGGCTTACCGGCCCGGAAATGATTAACGGCGTCCGTGCATCGTCAATGAGCACCGAGTCTACCTCATCCACCATCGCATAGTGGTGTTTGCCCTGTACGATTTCATCTATGCTGCGCACCATATTGTCGCGCAGGTAGTCGAAGCCGAATTCGTTGTTGGTGCCATAAGCAATGTCTGAGCGGTACGCTTTGATGCGCTCGTCAGAATGTGGCCGGTATTTATCAATGCAATCGCAGGTCAGCAGCAGGAATTCAAAAATCGGGCCTACCCACTCCGAGTCGCGTCGGGCCAGATAATCGTTCACCGTAATGATGTGAACGCCTTGTCCGGAAAGGCCATTGAGGTAGGCAGGCAGGGTGGCGACGAGGGTTTTTCCTTCGCCCGTACCCATTTCCGCAATTTTGCCATCGTGGAGTACCATCCCGCCAATGAGCTGCACGTCGTAGTGGAGCATGTTCCAGACGACTTCCCCCCCGGCTGCCTTCCAGCGGTTTTTCCAGATGGCTTGGTCTCCTTCGATGCGCACGTAGGACTTGTTCGGATTGACCGCCAGCAGCTTATCGTGCTCGGTTGCCGTCGTGATCAGCGTTTCATTTTCCAGGAAGCGCCGCGCAGTTTCCTTAACCACAGCGAAAGCTTCCGGCAGGATTTCTTTCAAAACGACCTCTAATTGCTTGTCGCGTTCTTTGATCAGATCATCCACTTCCTGAAAGAGGGCTTCTTTTTTGTTCATGTCCTCTTCTTCCGACGCTTGCGTCCGCATGGAGCGGATATCTTCGTCTATTTCAGCGAGAAATTCCGCGATGCGCGCGCGGAACTCCACGGTTTTTTGGCGCAGTTCGTCGTTGCTTACGCCCTGGAGTTCTTCATATATCTCGTTGATAAGCTGCACGTTGGGCATGTATGTTTGCACATCGCGATCATACTTGGTGCCGAAAAGTTTTTTAAGAGACTGACCAATATTACCGAACATATATCTTCGTTTCAAGAGTGATTCCAAAATGAGGGGCAAAGATACGATATATATATTTGCGATGCCATTTCGGGGAACGGGTTTGTTAGGGCACATTTTATGCCAGCCGGTTTTGCAAAGGCAATTAATGCCAGAATGGCAGAAAAAAATTGAAATAAAAGACGTTATGACCGGAAGTAGTAATTTTCATACCCTCAATTTCTGTAACATGCAACGGAAGATCTGGATTTTAGTTTCTATGGCCCTGCTCGCCGGGGTTGCCTGTACCCGCGATGGCAAAAAAGACCTCCGCGATTTTTATTTCCCGCTCAAGCAATTAGAAGACGGCATGGTGTATGCCTACGAATCGGCGCGCAACGACTCCCTGCGCGATACGACCTATTGGTATTACCGCTCCTTTTTGAGCGACACAGCGATTTTTCTTACAGGAACCTACTATGGTTCCCTGCCTTCTCCGCAGCAATTTGTGCGCGAAGAAATGGTACGCAACGGCATGTTGACGAACGAGGTATTCCTTTACACAACAGACTCGCTCGGTAAACAGCAACCCGTTCTGGTTGAAGTTCTTTCGGGCAGCGCGTTCCCTTTTGAAGTCAGCGACTCCGGCGGCATCTTTTTGTACAAAATCCGCTTTGCCTTTCCGGCAAATCCGGAGGACACAATTACCCTGATCAAAAACCGGCGCTACCTCGGCGATACGACTTTTACTTTTCAAAACGAAACCAACAAAGCGGTCGTGTTCGAATTGAAAGAGTTGATTGAATCCGGTAATCGCCAACAGGGTTATGTGGAGCCCCGGTATGCAGGCAAAGAAATTTACGCAAAAGGCATCGGATTGGTTTATTCTGAAAAAAGGATCAGCGAAGGCTATGCTTTGGCTAACCGGCTGATTTTTAGATGTAGTATGGACGAGTTGGTGGCTATTTTTCAGAAAAAATATCCGGGGATGATGATGGGGAGGAGGGAGTGATGGTTGGTTCAGCGCCTACTCCTAAACGCTCGTTTTTGGGGTCTTCGCACGCCTTGCTCTCGAACTCAAAGCCAAGACACGGGAATAAATGGACGGACACTATTTAATTACATCCGATTGCAAACGACATTAAACGACTATTCTACGGATAGTTGTTCGATGAGGGCACATATTTGTCCAAAAGCACGACATGGACATTTTAGTCTCTTCCGTTAATTGGGAAAACACCCCACGCATCGGTATCAAAAACCTGCAATTCGACTCGAATTTTCCCGTGAAGATGAGACAGATCGGAAATGCACTGTGGTCGCCGGAACTCCGGTGTTGGCATTTGCCACACAAAAGTGACACCTGGCAGCAATTCCGACAATTGTTTGAAGCGGATACCCTAATCCAGGAACCTGACTTTAAAGAACCGGTTCTGATTCAAGAAAAGGAAAATCTGGTTGATACAGAAATAGATACGGCTTCTCCATTGGATAAAATTACTTTATCGCCACATCCGAAAGAAAGCGGTAAAATGTGCATTCATGTTCCGAAGCCAATGCTGCCTGCTTATTTACCAATTGTCAAAAATATGCATGGCCGGCGCTGGAATCCGGAGCATTTGATTTTCGGAAGTACCCCTGACGAAAGTGAGTGTAAGATTCGTCAATAAGTACCTGCCGGACGTGGCAAATTGGACTTTTCAGCCCGGCGATGATTTGCCTGAACGGTTGGATATGCCGTTGCCTTTTGCGAAACAATCTGCTCCGCCTTTTGTAGCTGCCCGGTACGAGGACGCGGTGACGGCTTTAGCACAAACGCTGATGTTGAAACGATACAGCCACCGAATGATCAAAAGCTATAAGAATTGTTTCCGACGATTTATCCGGCATTACGATGATGCCAAACCAAGCCACCTTACCCGTGCTCAAATAGACGCTTATATTGTCCATCTGATCAAGACTAAAAACATTACCGAATCTCATCAGAATCAGATATTGAGCGCCATCAAGATGTTTTATGCGGTAACGATCCCCCCAAGAGGAAAAGGTGAAGTATTTGATTCGTCCTAAAAAGTCCATGAAGATTCCGCATGTGCTTACCGAAGCAGAAGTCGTCCGGTTGTTTAAAGCGACTGATAACCTGAAACACCAATGTATCCTAATGCTCATCTATTCAGGCGGCTTGCGGTTGGGTGAGTTGATTCAGTTGCGTTTGGCAGATTTGCAACCAGCCAATCAACGACTCTTTGTTTATGGTGGTAAGGGAAAAAAAGATCGGTGTACGCTGCTGTCCCCGAAAGTTTGGAGTAGGTTACAGCACTATTTGGAGGTTTATATGCCTGTGGAATGGGTGTTTGAGGGACAAGCTGGCGGGCAGTATAGTCCAAGGAGCGTACAGGAAATATTTGTGCGAGCAAAACGTAAGTCTTCAATCAATTCCTATGCTACGGTGCATACGCTGCGGCATTCTTTTGCGACACACCTGCTTGAAAAAGGCGTGGATTTGAGGTATATCCAAGAGTTGTTGGGACATGAAAGCAGCAAAACGACGGAGATTTATACGCATATCACCAAAAAAAGTTGGGACAAGATAAAAAGTCCGTTAGATGATTTGGAAATTTGAAATTTCAGCGTACATTTGCATAACTAAACAACCACCCATATGAACCTTATGCCTCTCTTTCCTTCCCATTTATTGGTACAGCAGTTGCGTAAAGCCAACCGTTTTGGCTGGCTTTACGCAACTGGGTGTTTCTCTATCACTGGAGACAAAGCGGGTTTTGACGCAATAGGGCTATATAGGGGGAGTTGCGTTTAACCATAGTTCGATGAAATTTTTAAATACAAGCAAATGAAAAAAAATGTTACGCCTCTTGAAAAAAAGCAAATAACCCAGGAAGAAGAATCAGGTACCTATACTGACTATGCTGGTGTAGTACAAGCCACAGTCAAACAAATGACTGGAGATAAAAAAGGTGCAATAGAGTACCTAAATAATATATTACTGAGAGACCCACGTAATGGATTGGCTTATTTTGAACGTGGAATTGCAAAAGATGAAACGGGTGATAGGCATGGTGCTTTGCGAGATATTGATGTAGCAATTGATTTGCTTCCAGAAGAAAGTATGATTTATTATAGTCGAGGAGTTGTAAAATCTGGACTTAATGACTTAACTGGTGCTATCAATGATTATAATAAATCAATTCAACTTGATTCTAAATATGCACTTGCATTCCAAGGTAGAGGAAATGCAAAAGTAAAATTAGGACAGATGTATGAAGCCCAAAAAGATTACTTACGAGTAATATACCTCAATGATGAATACGTTTTACTAAATAATTTACATCAAACACTTCGACGTTATTCAATTGATTATTCTGCCCCATTCATTGTTAAACATTTGACGGAATTATTCCCACATATAAAAACACATACTTCAACATATGACATAGTTCAAGATAATAATAAAAAATGTAATTTCGCTTTAACTTGGTTAGCATACCAAGATGCAACCCTCCATCTTAATAGCCAAGATGCAAACCGCCTCCTTATGTTTCTTTGCTTTGGAATGGGAGACCCAATTCATGCCATTAAATATATTGAAGAAGCAATTAAGAATGATAAAAGCGATTTAAGTAACTATTATTGGTACTTAAGGTGCGCCGAGAGTATTATTCATGATGATTATAAAAAAATATCTGAATTAGCGACTATATTTGTTCAATATTTTTTTGATTATGGTGAAGAAGATGAACGACAATGGTTTTATGCAGGCAGGATAATGCAGCAACTTGGTGATATAAAAGAAGCAATTGATTGTTACAAAGAGGCAAGTAACTTTTGGCCAGCGCAATATGCTGAATTCGGCTTGAATGGAAAAAATGTAAATTCATTTGAGGATTTCAGTTTAGGTCTTAACAAATTTGTAGTGGAACCTAATTCCGATAGATGGCTCTCTATTTTAGAAAAGGCCATTTTGTTTTACGATTTGGAATTTGAAATAACTCTTTGTGAAGGTATTGGAAGTCAATATCCTCGATTTTTCGAACTTTTTAGTATTAATGAACTCATTGAGCCATTAAGGAAACATGAGATTGAGCACCGAGAAGAATGGCTTAAAAAAGTGTTTGAATATAAAATGGAAAACATTTACGATAACATTAATTCTGACCCTAATCGGTTTTATCACGATTTATCTGTAAAAAATGCCTTCGAAAGCCTACTAAAATCTAATAACCTTGAATTTGATTTAAGTTTGTATGCCTCTTCAAAAGATTGGCAAACCGAAGAAGTCTCTGCCTTGATAGAATATTTCTATCTAAATAAATTGCTAACAGTCGATTCGTTTTTCTATCTTTATTTTTACGTCATCAAATGTCGACATGTTAATTTAAAAGAACTAAATGAAGGTACTGGCGAAGCAATAAAAGTTCTTGTTGAAAAAACCCTCAGCGCCATATTTAAATTAACTAGCATTTTTGGAGAAGCAGCAGCAGCAGGCGTGGGAGAAGCGTTAAAAGTACTTTTTGTTATTTTTTTGCAGAACAACCCTCAAAGAATACCAAAAGAAAATGGGCCAACCCAATACGAACAGTTTAAAGAAGCATTCAAGTCTGAAATTCATTCAACCTATGAATTATTAGGTGACTGTCTCTTATACACATCTGACGCTGCCGACGAATAGAGAGGTGTAGATATCGGTGGTCGCCGTATCATTAA
>ENA-ORBV01000951-ORBV01000951.1-microbial-mat-metagenome-genome-assembly--contig:-NODE-951-length-65999-cov-9.059130_pt1 | contig 65999 bp, 66 predicted proteins | sample MGYA00237777_ERZ505514 | MGnify/ENA primary metagenome ERZ505514 (study PRJEB26160, sample SAMN06269048) | microbial mat metagenome | isolation source: Oligotrophic lake microbial mat | place...
CCCAATTCTGGGGGACTTTTAAAACTCTTGTCCCCCCAGAATTGGGGGTTAGGGGGCGGTTTGGCGAGGGCTTAGCTAGATTCAATCACTTATGTATACACGGTAGCCCAAAGCGGGAGAGGGACTTTGATCTATTCTTGCTCCCCTTCTCCTGCCTTGGGAGTAGACCGTGGGGCGTACGAAGCCGAAGAGCTGAGGAGTAGCTTGATTGCCGCAGGGTGGGCTGACTTTAGTTGCACATCAGGTAAGGAGATCAGTATTGAAGGCTGCTTTCTAGCAGCAATTGTTAAAGGTTGGCAAAATCCTTTGTAGCCGCAAAAACCGTAAGCAGTAAGATAAGTAATCTACCCGCTGATCAAGCATGATTTTGATCATTGCTTTTGAATTTGGGTCGTTTCGCCTTTGCCGCTTTGTAAATGTCTATGAATGCACTCAATCGTTCTACCCGTCGTCGCCTACAGCAACTCAAGCAAAACCCTTCTAGCGTGTGGGAGGGCGATCGCCGCAAGTTGGCTGGATCTCAAAACCCAGATTGGATCGAAACTGGTAGTAACCCTGCCACTGATGGAGACTGCATTCTCTGGGTAGATGGCTCCCAAGGAATGGTCAGGGCAATGGATATCGTTACGCCCGATACGGGTTCCGAAGCGGTAGTGCGAACTCTACTTCGAGCGATGGAGCATCCCCATAATCCGGGAGTGCCTGCCCGCCCGAAAAAGATTGTGGTGCGCGATCGCGAACTTCAGTTTTTTTTGCGGGGTGTGCTACAGGATCTCGACATCACCCTTGATTACATGCCTGACCTGCCGCTGATCGACGAAATTTTTCGGGGGTTTCAAGAAACAGTTGGCAATCAGCAGCCCCAACTGCCAGCCCCCTATGAGGCAGCCCTGCTGAGTAAAGTCGATGAAATTTGGCATGATGCTCCTTGGGAAGTGCTTGCCGACCATCAAATTCTGGCGATCGAACTGAATCAGTGGGATGTGGGAACGCTCTATGTTTCCATCATGGGCATGTTGGGCATGGAATTTGGCGCTTTGTTTTATCGATCGCTCGATTCACTCAAGCAATTTCGGCAACGGGCAATTGATCAAAGCTCGATCGAAGCCATGCAAGAAGCTTTTTTGGGTCAAGATTGCCTATTTATTACCTATGAAACTGACGAAGATGATTTGGAAGAAATTCCGCTGGACTTTCGGCAGCGATCGCCCGATGAGATTGAGCCAGTATTCGGCAATTTGCATCCATTAGAAGGGTTGCGATCGTTTTTATATAACGAAGAAGCCGCAACCCTTTTGGTGGGCTTAGAAGCGCTCCATCGATTTCTGGGGCAGCATCGCCAAAAATTCAAAAACGATGCATTTCCACCCATCAGCAGCCGCTACAAAATTCCACTTGCCGATGAAACTGATGGTGACAAAATAACCCAAATTTCGGTAAAGGTAACAACACTGCCCGATTTGGCAAACGAACTATTGGACATGGAGGAAGAAGACGGAGAATCTGAATTGTCCTTTCCGATCGTGCGAGACGATCTAGTTCCTGAAAGTTCCTTTTTGAGTTTGGGCATGATGCCTTGGGAAGTGCTAGAAATGCTGCGAATTGGCGGGGCATACTATCAATTTAAGGAGGAGCTAACTCAGGGGGGAGAAGGTTTGCCAGTCGTCATGATTCAAACATCTCGCCCTAAGGCAAAAACTATGATTGAAGAGCTACAGGCTGCCGGTGGTTTACAGGGCATTTGTTTTAATCCAGGCGAAAACCCTTTAGAGGGCGATCGCTACGACATCGGCTTGCTGCAAACGGGCAATGGCGATTTGCATCTATTTGGTGAGTTTGGTGAAACCGACCCAACCCACGCTGCCGCCCGCAAAAAATGGGATCAGCGCTGCAAAAAAACAAAAGGGGTTTGCGGGCTGATTATTGCCAAAGGCTTAACGGGTGCTGCGCGAGGTAACCCACAATTCAAGGACATGCTGGCATTGTTTGAAGCAAGCGCCATCACGACAAACGACCTTGGATTAGGAACGCTGCAACTCACCGTTGCTACGGATGAGTTTTGAATTCGCCATATCTCCTACCGAGACGCGACGCGATCGCCACTCACAATTCGCCACTCACAATTCGCCACTCGCCACTCGCCATTCCTCAGAATCTTGCCTCGTACTCAAATTGGGCGCGGGTATCGCCTGAAAAGTCGGTAGAACTGCGGAACAGGAGGCGATCGTTAATTCGGTAGCGCAACCCAAACTGGGGCGATTGATCATTAGTGAGTACTTTCAAAACACTGACTGAAATGGTGGGGCTAATATCCAGCGAGGCTTCTGCGCCTAGCCCTAATGTGCTGGTTTTGCCTGACCCACGGGATACATCGGTGGTGCTGGTGGGGAACAGGCGAAACTCGCTGAGTCCAAGCGCATTACCGATCGCCGTTTGAACATTAGTAAACAGGGGCGTAGACCCCGCCAAGTTGGCAATTCCAAGCAGCGTATCGCCGCGCCCAAAGGTATCCACAAAGCCACCTCCAATCAACGATACAATTTCTTCTTCGCTGCGAGGTGGGCTACTGGTCAGTTCTAGAATGTCTGCCAGTTGGCTGGCGGGTCCATTCACCTCTGCCCGTACCCGAATCGTTTGCAATGAGCCAAAACTAGATGCTGGAACAGGCACATCTAAAATTTCGGAGGGAGCAAGCACCAATGGCTGACGACGGTTGTTGACTTGAGCCACCAGTGCCACTAAGCGAACGTTGAGTTCGGGGTCAAGTTGGCGGGCTGGAGTAAAGGTGGCGGTTTGGGCAAAGCCACGCTCTAGGGAGAACTGAGTTGTGAACAAGTAGAGTTGTCCGGCGGTGAGACGGATCACGCCTTCGGGGCGGATTTCGTTGAAATTGCCATTTACCGTCAGGTCTCCCTTGGCGATGAAATTGAGCAGGGGCGGCTGAACGATGGCAACGCGATCGCCCAGAGTTAACTGCAAGCCAGCAAATTCTATACCAGGCGCACTGCCGGCGTCGCCACCTGTCTGCGCGGTGACGGCTGCCGGATCAGAGAGCGACACTCTGCCATCGCTGAGCAGCACAGTGCCGCCGAGGGTGGGATTCAGCGCCGTTCTGCCTACTATCACTTCACCATCGACCCCCCCTTGATAAATCCCCTTTAGGTTGAGATCAATTTTATTCAGCGCCACGGTTAAGGGATTATTCCAATCTGGATCGACAGGCGTAAGTCGTCTCGATAAGGGAAGCACTCCTTGGGCGGTGACGCTGCCCTCGCTAAAGGTGCCGACGATTTTTTCAACCCGGATGCGATCGCTGTCAAACTGAGCAATTCCAGTTACATTGGTGAGCGGATCGGGCAGAGCGCGGGCTTGCAGCGTGGCATCGGTGACTCTAACTACGCCAGTTGCGATCGGGTTATCGAACGTGCCGCGCACTCGCACTTTGAATTCGCCCCTGCCGTTGACCCAACTGACTTGATCGGTCAGCACATTCAGCAGGGCAAATCCTTCATCTTTCACGTCTAGATCAAGGCTAATTTGATCGCTAGCGGGCGCGATCGCGGCAAATGGCAACTGAAACGGTAGGCTGCCGATCGCGGTCAAAGGTTCTTTCTCAATGACTGCCACAGTGGCGGCAAAGTCGAGCCGCGCATCGGTGTAAGTAAAATTGCCCCGCGCTGCTTGAACAGGAGTTCCGTTTAATACGCCATTGGTCAGGTAAAAAGAACCTAGCGCTTGAGGATTGGTAAATTTGCCAGAGAGGGTGGCGGAGCCGTTTAGCAATCCTTCTGTGTCTACAGGTAGGTCAACAAACCCCGTCAGCACATCGAGGGGCAGATTTTCGACTCGTAGCTGTCCAGCTTGTTGATCGCCTAAAACACGACCAGAGAAGGCGATCGAGGAATTTCCTGATTGCAACCGGAGCGGTAGCAGCGTCAGGGCACCGTTGTCAAAGCTACCGATCGCCACAATTTTGTCGGCGTTGAATCGTCCCCACTTGAACTGATCGCCCTGAAGATTGAACTTGGCGTTCACCCCAGTATTCAGTGAAGCCGCCACATCGATTGTTCCAGTGAATGCGCCCTTCAAGTCTCGCAGTTCTGGCAGGGGTGCCGCAGCGGCGATCGCTTGATTCTGAGCTTCTAGGGTTTGTAGTTCTGCTAGCCGCCGTAGCTGAGTTTGAACGGGAACTAGGGTTGTATCAAAGGGAACCGTCTGCAAATCAGCCGCCTTGCCATAGATCGGCGGACGAATGCCACGCTGGAAGTCTTTCAATTCAAAAATCTGAAGCGCGGTCAATACATCCTGAATATCGCCCTGCTGAATCGCGATCTGGGCGGTGGCTTGGGGATCGGCAGCAAAAGGCTTCACGGTTGCGCCAATTTGAACCAGGGTATCGCCTCGGCGCAGTTGCCCCTCGGTTAGCGTGGCGATCTGGTTCGCATAGTTGATCCGTCCTGTAAATTGATCGGCGCGGTAGGTGCCTAAGCCGGGTTGGGCGATCGCCACCGTCCCGTTAGCAGTTTGTTGATCTAAGTTGATGGCAATGTCGCCATCTAGGATGCCACTAGGCGAAAATTCTGGCTGTACACCGGGTAGTTGAATTACGCTCAGGGGAACGTTTCGCAATTCGGTGAGCAGCAGTCCGCTTTCGGTGCGACCACGGGCGATCGCCTGATCTCGCTGAATGTAAAAGCCAATAGGACGGAATCGCGGATCAAGCGCAAAGGCAATCCGATCGCGATCGCCCCGCAAATCCAGCGCCACTCCTTGCGACACCCGCACCGAACCTTGCAAATAGGGTTCAAAGGCAACGCCATTTAGTACAAACTGTTTCAGCGCCGCCGTGCCGTTGACCACAGGAGCCGTCGGCGTTCCGGTGATTCGCCCAGTAAAGTCGGCTCGTCCCGCATATTGAACTGCGACGGGAACAGGCACGGCGGCATCTTTCAGGTTGAAATCGCTGAGGCTGACATTCAAATCAAACCCAGTGATGGCGGGATTGACCGTACGTACCGCAATCACGCCATTAGCGCTAAACCCAGTCGCGGTTGCTTGTTGCAGCACAATTTGCTGACCGTTCCACTTCACTTGAGCCGTCAGCGGATTTTGAATCAGGGACAGTCCCTCTGACAGCAAGGCGGTTCCTTGAACGCGAATATCTGAGGGCTGGAATGATGCCAAGGTGCCAGAGGCTTTGAATTTACCGCTGAGCAAGCCACGTAGATCAGGCGAAAACTGGGCAAGCCCGATGCCTGCCAGAGTTGCCGCACCCCGCCAGAGACCATCCGCAACCACGGCTTGGGGCGCGACGGTGCCGCCTGCCACCTTGAAAGAGCTATTTTGCAGCGTGATGATGCCCTTGGCAACCACGACTTCACCAAAGCCGGGATAGGTGCCGTTGGGCGCTTGGAACTGCGCCACGGTTTTTATTTGATTGGCGAGTCCTGAGACTTGAACTTGGGCATTCACTCGACCCACGGTAATGGGCAATGGGCGATCGCTGTAGGCTTGAGCGATCGCGTCGCCAGAGATATTCAACGCTTGGGCACTAATCGCCACAGTTGGGTTCAGTTTTCCAGCCGCATCTTTTGTTGCCAGGTCAACTCGTCCAGATCCGGTGATTTGTCCGCCAGAAGTGGGCGTTGCCTGCACATCTTGAATCACCAGTTCTTCGGCAGCCGTATTCAGTTTGAAGGCGGCAGAGTACTGGCTTAGGTTAATGCGATCGACCTTGCCAGGAGCAGTACTGCGCGCAATTCCGGTTAAAACAGGTTCTTCAATTGCGCCTGTAAGCTTCAAATTGGTTTCGACTTTCCCTGACACAGGCACGGGAGTCGTCACATCTAGAGTTTGCAGCAGGTCGGATAGGCTCGTAGATGGCACTTTCACCGCGATGTCAAAGCCTTTCTCCAAATCCAGCGTTCCATTGGCAAATCCAGTGACCTTCCCATAGCTACCTTTGACTCCATCTAAGCGAATTTGCGTGTCGCGAAACTGTAATCGCCCACTGGCATTGGTCACAGAGCGCGGCACAGCCGGAATGCCCAAGGATGCTGATTCAAACTCAGCGACTCCATTGATTGGCGTGTCTTTTGTATCTGGACGAAGTTCAACAGTCAGGTTGCCGCCGCCGCGCCCACTGTACAGGTTGAACGGCAGCCCAATCAAGCGATCGATTTCTGCCAGCTCAAAATTTTTGGCGCGAATGTTGAGCTTAGTCTTTTGAGAAGGCAGCATGGTTTCACCCGCGATCGCCACGGTGCCTCCCGTTTGCGATCGCCCATCTAGCTCATACACAAACCGCTTGTTGCTATCTAAAATTTTGGCGTTGCCATTGACATCGGTCAGCAATACTGGAACCCGCTTATTTTTAACGGGCTTAAGCGGCAGCAGTTCAACAGCACCATCCTGCACTCGGATGGTGCCCAAGGCAATCATGCCTTCTTCTTGCTCACTTGCCAACTCGGTGCCAATCCAGCCTTGCTTTTCCTGCTCCAAAAAAACCTTGGGCTGCTCTAACGTCACATCCAGTTCGAGTTTGCGGCTCCACAGCGATCGCCACAGGTCAAATTTAACGTCTACCCCTTTCATCTCCGCACTATCGCGATCAGTCGCCGTTGCCGGAACGCTAGAAGCGCCAAACCGGATGCCGTTGAGATTAATTCCCTCCAATTCGCCCACCTTCACCGGACGATTCAGCGTTTCGCTCAAATTTTTGGCAACCAGCGGAGAAAGTTCTTCGTGCAGAAACCTCCAGCCCCACCAACCAGCACCGCCCAGACCCGCTGCCAGCCCAATGCCGACGGGCAAAGCAATGCGACGAAAACGGCGGAATCGAGCAGGTGACGGCGGCGGTGTCGGAGTATTATCTGAGTTTGGCGAATTAGTCATTTCCTGGGGCTTGGAAGACGGGTTTGCTAAAAATATACCGTCTACACTACTGGTTCTTGTGTCACAGTCAAGTTTAATTTAGACAGTCTGCCAATCGGACTCTTCCTGTTTCCTTCGCTCTTACTCCTTACCTAACCGTTTCAGGTAGTCCCAACCGCGCTGGGGCCAGACGTGCGATCGCCCGGTTTTTTCAGCAATCCACTGGGCTACTTTGGGTCCCGACCAGTTGCCGCCATCGGGGGCAGGTTCTCGCAGAAGTTGCCGGAGTTCTTGCTGTTGTTCTTCGGTCAACAGCGATCGCGCAGAAGACTGTCGCCGCTGCTGACGATTTTTGACGGCATCTGGTCCAGCGTGGTTATATCGCCGAATAATGTCTTTGGCGTAGTCATAATTGAGATCCACGGCTTGAGCCGCCCGTTTGATCGTCCAATCTTGGGCAACCAAGTGCAGCAGTTGCCAGCGACGCGCTTCCGAAATGTCATCTGCCTGTCGATAGCGGGTTTTTAGCTGATCAACCGTCAGATGGGTTTGGAGTTCTGCTTTGGGTGGCATTCCTCATCATTAGGAGTCGGGGAATAGAAGAAAGAAGATAGAAGAAAACCGAATTCTGCACTCTAAAGTAGATACTCAGGTCGGGCGATGGAGTAGTAAGCGTAGTGATAGGTGGGGGCATTGCTGCGATAGGCGTGATCGAGGTCGGGAAGTTGAAGACGACGATCGCTGTAGGAAGTGTCGTCGTAGCTGTATGACCAGGAGGAGCCATAATCATAATCGGCATCATAATCGGCGGCTTGGCTGGGTTGGCTGAGCATGGCGCTCACTCCCAACGCGATCGCGGTTGCTGAGAAAATAGGGGAAATCGACTCAGGCTTCATGGCAGCGTCTCAATCAGTGCAAAGGCTGTTCCATTTATCTGGTTTTCTTGAAATAGTCCGGATGAAACCAACTCTGCTGTGGAAAATAGTTAGATTTTTTACAAAATCAGCATGACGCAACATAAACCAGATATTGGCTTTATTCCAACTCCAGCCGTTGTGGTAGAGGGGATGTTTGCCCTGCTCCAAGTGACTCCCCAAGATGTGATTTATGATTTGGGCTGTGGGGATGGACGAATTTTGATCACAGCGGCTCAGCAGTTTGGGGCGCAAGGGGTCGGCATTGATGTAGACGGCGATCGCATTCAGGAAGCAACTACTAACGCTAAAGCCGCTGGAGTCGGCGATCGCGTCACTTTTCATCACCAAAATCTGTACGAGAGCGACTTTAGCCCCGCAACCATCGTCATTCTTTATCTGCTGACCCATCTCAACTTAAAACTCAAACCCCAACTATTTCGCCAGCTTAAACCGGGCACTCGCGTGGTCTCCCACGATTTTGATATGGGCGACTGGATTCCAGAACAGGTGATGCAAATCTCGATCGAAGCCGATGAAGTCGCCACGCTTTACTATTGGGTGATTCCTAATTGCTCGGTTATGAGCGACCAGTTTTGAATCTTTCGAGAGGCGACTGCGTAAATAGGAGGGTGTTGTGAGTAAAATAAGGACAGATTACTTAAAGTTTCGTAACTTATCCTCAGAGTCGGACATTCATGACTCCAGCTACTTCTCTTTTTTCTCCCGTTGAAGATGACCTTGATTTACTCACGGAAAATCTCAAAAATCTAATTGGTGCCCGTCACCCAATCTTATATGCTGCCGCAGAACACCTCTTTGGGGCAAGGGGAAAGCGCGTTAGACCCGCGATCGTGCTGTTAGTATCGAAGGCAACCATGCCGGGGCATGAGCTAACCCCGCGCCATCGTCGGCTGGCTGAAATCACCGAAATGATTCATACCGCCAGTTTGGTTCACGATGATGTGGTGGACGAATCGGATCTTCGTCGTGGAGTTCCCACGGTTCACACCAGTTTTGGCAATCGGATTGCAGTGCTGGCTGGAGATTTTTTGTTTGCCCAATCTTCCTGGTATTTGGCAAATCTCGACAATTTGGAAGTGGTCAAGTTGCTCTCTCAAGTGATCATGGATTTGGCAGAAGGCGAAATTCAGCAGGGCTTAAATTGCTTTTCTACCAATCTATCGATCGAAGCTTACTTAGAGAAAAGCTATTACAAAACAGCTAGCTTGCTTGCCAATAGTTCAAAGGCGGCGGCAGTGTTGAGTGATGCTTCCCCAGACTTAACTGAATCCCTCTATGGCTACGGTCGTCATATTGGTCTAGCTTTTCAAATTGTGGATGACATTTTTGATTTCACAGGTTCGGCGGAAGAGTTAGGAAAACCGATTGGTTCAGACTTGAAGGATGGTATTTTAACGGCTCCGGTGCTGTATGCCTTGGAAGAAAAACCATCGCTGGAGGTGTTGATTGAACGAGAGTTTGCTCAACCAGGAGATTTGGAGCAAGCGATCGCGTTTGTGAAAGATAGCCAGGGAATTGAGCGATCGCGCGCCCTTGCCAAACAGCACTCCAAAAGCGCGATCTCTTGCCTGCAAGAATTACCACCCTCTGCTTCTCGCCAAGTCTTAGTAAAACTCGCGGACTATGTTTTGAGTCGCCTGTATTAATCAACCCGAACATCTGTAACAAATCACGCCTGTATCGTGTGATATCTGATAAGACTTACTAACGGCGATCGGCTGGTTAGGCAGCAATTCCAAATTCAAAAATTCAAGAAGAGTTCGTGGCAAGAGAGGGGTCTGAATCGCAGAGCATAAAATCGATCAAATGCTGCCAACTGTCAAACAGGAAATACTTGGTGAGGCTGAGGACATCTTGAAAAAAGCCTTTGCGATCGCCGACCTCTTCACCGAACTCGATTTTTGAAACCTCACATCGGCTACTTAGAAGTGGCTTGAAGCCTTGAGAACAAACTAAATTTGATTTCTAGCCATTTTTCGATCACATCTTGCCTCATAGTTCAAGCGTTCTATAAGATATAGCAGTACATTAATACCACTGCAAAACACATGGCAAATGCAAAGGGAGGATCTGGGCAAGGACAGGGACGTAAACCGGACTGGGGTAAAAAGCCTGATAGTAGAATCGGAGTGCCCTTTGAGGTAGTTCCACAGAAGAAACACATCGTTGAAATCTGGACAGTATTAGAGCAATGCGGATTGGAATTTAGAGATCTAGCTCGATTTCTTAAAAACCACGGAATCGATTTAATTCAGCAGAACAGTTACAACAGTTCACTTCCTCCTTCTAATTCCTACAGGATTTACTCAACACCTGTTGCAGCAAGTTTTGGATTAACCTCTTCTTTCGATGCAGAGGCAGGTGGATATGAAGAGAGTTATTTAGAGTCCATATTGAGCATTCAGTCACCAGAAAGAACTATCTTTCTTCAAGTTATAGGAGACTCAATGATTGACGATGGCATTTCTGAGGGGGCAATTTTAACTGTGGAAACATCCGATACAACAGCAAGTAAATCGTGGCTAGAACCACAGACTGGAGACGCTGTCATTGCTCTAGTTGATGGAACCGATTTAACGGTGAAGAGGTTTCGGAGAAATAATGAAGGAGAATTTCTTGAACCACGAAACCGCAAAAATCAAAATTTTCAGCCTATTCAAATCTCAAGTCGTGATCCTGGATGGACAGGAGGACACGAAGTTGAAATTTTTGGCATCGTCAGAAAGATAGTTCTTGACCCATAATCAATTTAATCTTCAACTTTCTGATAATGAGTTAGTCGATATCAACCGGGCTTGGCGTTTGGCGAGGAGACGTTCTCTCAAGCCCTTTGATGGGAATTGCTGCTCGATTTCTTCACGAATCTCTTCGGCTAATTTTTCTTGCTCCTGCAAATAGGCTTTCACCTCATCCTGATGTCGCAGGTAGTAGGTAATCACGGCATATACGTCTGATAGATCCAGTACATCAAACTGGTAAGCAATCTCTTCCGCAGTTAAACCCTGCTCGAACTCATACACCATGGTGTCTAGCGTTACTCGTGTTCCGCCAACTCTCACAACACCATCAGCATCAGTCTTTAAAGGGATTGGTTCAACTACATCTACTAAATTCATAACTATTTGACTCCGCAACTTCTTCAGAGAGTGGATACTCTCTTGACTCTGGATGAAAAGTGTATTTCGTATACCTTCTACAAGTATCTCGCTTTATCTCTGAATCAGCATCAGACTGTTTAACTGATTTCTTGTTTTCTCTAGAGGATTGATGTATTGTGGCTGCGAAGTTGTTGGTTGACGAAAATCTGATGCGGAGAGTGGTTCAGGGAATACTTCGCCGTAATTCTGAAATCGACATTTTACGGGTTCAGCAAGTCGGTTTGTCAGGAGTTGGAGATCCAGAAATTTTAGAGTGGGCGGCGAAAGAAGGAAGAGTTCTGCTGACTCGTGATTTTAAAACAGTTCCCAAATTTGCATACAAGAGACTTGTGGCTGGACTACCGATGGCTGGTGTCATTGCGATTAATAATAGCCAAGCATCGATGGGACAAGTTATTGAAGATATCTTAATGCTGGCAGAATTTGAAGAGGACTGTGTTGGGCAAATTCAGTATGTACCCTTGTGAGGTGAGATGGAAGCATTAACGACAGATGTGCTGGTGGTGGGTGGGGGAACGGGCGGAACGGCGGCGGCAATTCAGGCGGCGAGGCGGGGAGCGAATGTGGTTCTCGTGAGTGAGTTTGCGTGGCTGGGGGGAATGTTGACCAGTGCAGGCGTAACAGCACCGGATGGCAACGAATTGGAAGCTTGGCAAACGGGCATTTGGGGAGCTTTTCTACGGGAATTGGAGCGCCGACAGCCGGAAGGATTAGATCACGGCTGGGTTAGCTTTTTCACCTATGATCCGCAAGTGGGTGCTGAGATTTTTGCCGATTGGGTGGTGGAGTTGCCAAATTTGAAATGGATTGCGGGACAGGTGCCGCTAGAAGTTTTGCGCTCCGAAAATCAGGTGATCGGAGTCCGGTTTGCGGATTATACGATTTATGCCAAGGTGACGCTGGATGGCACAGAACTAGGGGATCTGCTGGCGTTGGGAGAGATTCCCCATCGCTGGGGCTGGGAGTTGCAGTCAGAGTTTGGAGAACCGAGCGCTCCCGTTGAATCGAATAGCTTGATTGAAACCTATCCGGTACAGGCTCCTACTTGGGTGGTCGTGATGCGGGATGTGGGTGAGGGCAATCAGGCGGCTATGATTCCGGCACCACCTCACTATAATCCTGAGTTATTTAAGGACGCATGGGAAAGTTACGGCGGCGAAAAGTTTTTGAACTATGGACGGCTTCCGGGCGATCGCTTCATGATCAATTGGCCAATCCACGGCAATGATTATGGCGAAGGTGTCGAGCGATTGATCGGGTCAGAGTCAGAAAAACAGCAATTTTTGCAAGAAGCACGTTGGCATTCCCAGGGCTTTGCTCACTTCATTCAAACCCACTTGGGTCTACGCTATGGGCTAGCTGAAAATATCTTTCCTCCATCCCAAACTTTTTATTCCATTGGCAGCGGAGCGTATGCACTACACCCTTACTATCGGGAGGGTCGTCGATTAAAGGGAGTGACGACGGTGCGAGAGCAAGATCTGTTGCCGATCGCTAAAGGATGTGTGGCAGCCTTGCCCATTATTGTTAATGCTCAAGTCTGCGAGCAGGCTGAAAATGAGTGTGATGCGATCGCGATCGGGAATTATGCCAACGATCACCACTATCCCAGTGGCGACATCAGGCTTGCGCCAAAATCAATCCAGTGGGGCGGGCGCTGGACAGGAACACCGTTTACGATCCCCTATCGGGCTTTAATTCCTGAAACAATCAATGGCTTTCTCGCCTGTGAGAAAAATATTTCGGTTTCGCACATGGCGAATGGAGCAACTCGTCTACAACCCTGCGTTTTGGGGATCGGTCAAGCAGCGGGAATGGCAGCAGCGCTATCCATCGAACAAGGCTGTCAGCCACGAGATCTGCGGGTGAAATTGCTGCAAGACGCACTATTGACCGACGCGATCGCGCCAACTGCCGTGATTCCATTGTTTAACCAACCGATTGCTCATCCAGAGTGGCTTTACTGGCAGCGGTTTTATTTAAATCAACCCGATGCTTATCCAGGATCAGGGTCTGCCCCAACCCAGCAAGAGTGTAATCAACCAACTGTAGACTGTGATTTGACCACAACTCAATTAAAGCTGTCGGGTATTTTTAAACGGCTAAGCGAACAGCAGTATGAACTGTTCATCACAGCGCCCACAAGCTTAATCAGCCGCACAGTTAGTCTGGTGACGCTAAATGCTGACATTGATCATCTGTTTGAATGCTTAGATGCAGAACAAACTATTGTGGTTGCAGGACGGACGAACTACGCTGGAAATTGGTTTTTGGTGCAACATTGCCACATCTTCCATAAATAGTTAAAGAGTTACCAATGATCTCAGTGGGCAACCAGCACTTGAGCATTTATCCAGTTAAAAAACGGAGACTTTTAGACTTTTAGCAGACGGCTCTGCTAATTCATCGTAAACTGTCAGCTTTGTAGGCTTACACCGCTTGGTTGAAGCTTCAATCCCTTGAGCGCCTTCAAACTGCAAATCTTCTAAATATCCTGGCTTCTCATTTTCAGCCTGTCGGCGATTGAGAAAAGGACCGAAATAATAAGTACAGTGAGGAGAATCTGTTTTAACCTTTACCCACCAGGCAAAGCCGAAAAAATCGATTAGTCTTACTAGAGATTCCTGCATTGTTATCTCGCTATTTTTTCCAGTGAGGTTTTACAAAGCTCTGTTGCCTTAAAAACCCCAGTTATTTCGTCAGCTATGACTTGTTATACTCTGTAACCTCGCTCTTTTTCAACCCCATCGGATGAGATCTATCTAGATGTAAGGTTTTAAACTGGCGCTGACGATAAACTTCATACAATGCCATCCCGGTTGCAACTGATGCATTAAGGCTTGGTGTGTTTCCTGCTAAAGCAATAGAAACCAAGCGATCGCAACCGCGTTGAATCAGCATACTCAAGCCTTCCCCTTCTGCCCCAACCACCAGCGCGATCGCTCCAGTAAACTCGACTGTGTGAATTGGCTCACTCGCTTCCAATTCGAGTCCATACATCCAAAATCCGGCTGCCTTCAGATCTTCTAGGGCGCGATTCAAATTAACAACTCTTGCCACAGGAAAAGTTTCAAGCGCTCCAGCGGCTACTTTCGCAACAGTCGCAGTGATCCCGGCGGCTCTTCGCTGGGGAATGATTAAGCCTTGCGCGCCCATCGCTTCTGCCGACCGAATAATGGCACCCAAATTATGGGGATCAGTAATCCCATCAGCAACCACTAGCACCGGCTGATCAACCTTCGCTTTAGCCTGCTCAATCAAGGTGGCTAATTCAATATACTCGTAGGGTGCAACTTGAGCTGCAACCCCTTGGTGATTGGCTCCCTGGGTCATTTGATCCAGCCGACGCGGCTCAACCTCATCAATCACCGCACCGTTATTTTTTGCCTGCTGCAACAAGGTATGGAATCGATGGTCGTAGCGCAAACGAGCAATAATCCAGATTCGATTTAGGCTACGCTCACCTTCCATTGCTGCCAACACTGGATGACGACCATAAATCAACTCAGCAGAGTCTTCTTGGGGAGCATTAGACGAATCAACAGGGGCTTCGGAGAACTCCCGTCTACCACGAGGAATAAAGGTTTCTGCACGCGATCGCCTGGGATCTTTGCTGCGTCCAGGGTGAACAAAGGCTCCTGAACGGGTTCCTTTAAAGTCTCCAGAAGCAGATTCTACAGAATTTGACCGTGTATCTCTAAAATCTCTGGATGCCTGCCTAGGTCGGGATGTATAGCCTTCAGATTGTGAATCTCTAGCATCTCTAGAAGCGCGTTCAGGTCTAGAGGTATACCCTTCTGAACGTGATCCTTTGGCATCTCTAGAAGTGCGTTCAGGTCTAGAAGTGCGTTCAGGTCTAGAAGTGCGTTCAGGTCTAGAAGTGTAATCTGAGCGTGATCCTTTGGCATCTCTGGAAGCGCGCTTAAGTCTCGGAGCATTGCTTTCCGACCGAGATCCTTTAGGGTCTTTAAAAGCCCGTTCAGGTCGAGAAGTATAGTCTGAGGGTGAGCTTCGGCGATCCTGGGAAGCTCGGTCTGGTTGAGAAATTCTATCTGGTTGGGAAGTTCTAGGAGATGGAATCTCAGCAGCACCAGTTTTTGAAACAGGGTCGAGCCTGACTGTTACGATGCGCTTTTTATGCACCTTTCCATCCCTTGATGACGTGGCGGAACCCGAACGAGCGGGGCGATCGCGATCTCGTCTTGCGCCGTGGGGCTTGGGTAGACCTACACCCGCAGACTCAGCACGGACACGACGAGGTGGATCAGACTTACGCTTTTTATCAGTCATGTTTTTATCAGTCATGGTTCGTTAAGATTAAAAATAAAGGCTAGAAATTTAGAGTGATTGATTCAAAAAGTAACGACGTTTGCCCTTGAACTAAAGGCAATTTTTTGATAGCCCAGGGATCGCTAATTAACAACAGCAGTTGAATCGATTTGCAAATAGCTTAATAACTCCATGAGTCGAGGCAGATCGGAAAGATAAAGGTAACCAATTAATGTCTCCAAACTGGTTGCCCGTTGGTAAGTATCTGGATCAATCCGTTTAGGACGGCTACTAGCTGCATTTCGTCCACGCTTTAAGAGATCTAATTCTGTAGGGGTCAGAAAGGGGATCAACTGATCTAAGTGGTGAGCTTGAGTTTCAGCCCGAACTTGCGATACAACTTGATGATGATAGGCTTGGATGCGCTTGGGTGGAATTAGATAATAGCGACGAATATAAAGCTCATAAACAGCATCTCCTAAATACGCTAATGCTCCTGGAGACATTTGCTGAAGCTGAGTGGATGATAGCGTCTGACAAAATAGGGCTTGAGCGATCGCTCCTTTATCTAAATCAGTTGCCAAGGGATCATTGGATTGCATCATCTCCGGCTCTATTGGCACCAACCTTCCACCAGCATTGTAATGAGTTACTTCATCTTAATCGAGAATCCTTTAAAGCGAAAATCCAACCAATCCATGTCAACGAGACATTTAGTTTGGCATAAACTTTAGCCAGACATTACCACTTGTTGTAAACAATTTGCGATCTGTATAGAGCCTGTTTTGGATCTTTTGTGAAACTGTTACTATCAGGGCGTTTCAGCGAAAGCGGTCAATTTGCCGAAACCAGCTTCTGTCCGGGGTTGTAGGCTAGATGTCAAATGGGTTCTATAGGCATTTTGCTAAAAGCCCGGTCAAAGCCAATCCCGCCGATCAGAAATCCCTAACCGCTATATCGTTCTTCTGCCCAAGGTTCGCCTCGTTGATGATAACCATTTCGCTCCCAAAAACCTAGCTCTGCCTGACCCAAAAACTCTAACCCACTCAGCCATTTAGCGCTTTTCCAGGCGTAGAGATGAGGAACCACCAGACGCAAAGGTCCACCATGCTCAGCAGGAAGCGGCTCACCAAAAAGCGTATGGGCAAAAAAGTTCTCTTCGCGCAAGAAGTCGTCCGTTGAAATGTTGGTTGTGTAGTCTCCGTAGCAATGTTCCATAATGTGAACTGCTTTTGGGTCTACTTCAACACGGCTCATCAAATCCACCACTTTTACGCCGCGCCATTGGACATCAAGCTTTGACCAAGTGGTAACACAGTGGAAATCAGCGGTAAAGTCAGTTTGAGGCATTGCCATCAGGTCATCCCATGTAAAGATGACCTTTTGCGCCAACCCCCATACTCTCAGCGTCCAATCTTTAATCTCCACATGAGGAGTATCCCCATAGGTCAGAACTGGAAAGCCTTTTGCCAAGTGCTGTCCTGGTGGAACGCGATTTTGCAAAGTGGAGTCTGGTTTCTGGAAGAACTTTCCTAACATGGCGTAAACCCTGTCGCATTATCTAACGCTATATCACCTGGCAAATTACATCATGTGTCATTCGGATCAGTTCAGCAAGCCTATAGGATTGCAAATGGTTTCAAGAGAGCGATCGCCCATTGAGCAAACATCAGGCTCCAGTAAATCTCTACTCTTCCTCTTCCTCTGCTTCAGCTTGCGGATAGATAAAGCCTTGGGCACGTCCAGTCAAAATTGACTTGCCAAGTGACAATGCGCGCTGCGCCTGCAATCTAGCTTTGCTCTTCCAAGTAGCCCGTCGCTTATCGCGCTTAGACTTGGATGTTTTCTTCTTCGGTTGAGCCATAACAAACAGAGTATTTTTTCACAACTTTCCTATTCTAAAGCATGATTTCAGTTAATCTATCCAGATTTGTCAAATGTTCTGAATACATAAGTAGTGTAAAAAACCACTCATGGTATAAACTACATAAACCCTATCAAAGAACTGGGCTTTAATCGAACGGTGTAGTAGCGGCAAAAATTAGCACAGATTATGGAGTGGTAGCCACACAATGCTGGCGTTTGCCCCTGTTATCTGAGCCTACAGCCTACTTCCTGCTTTCGCTTTTCATAACTTACTCGCTCTGAATTGAGGTTGCATTCTGTGGGCATTAATGTTGAGGACGTATCCAAGCAGTTTGGTAGTTTTCAAGCTGTCAGTCAGGTCAGCCTTGAGATTAAAAGTGGCACCCTGATTGCACTGTTAGGTCCTTCTGGCTCAGGTAAGTCTACGCTGCTACGACTGATTTCAGGTTTAGAAACTCCTGATAGTGGCAAGATTTGGCTGACGGGTGAAGATGCTACCCATCGCAGTGTGCAAGATCGCAATATTGGCTTTGTGTTTCAGCACTATGCCCTGTTCAAACATCTGACGGTGCGGAAAAACATTGCCTTTGCGTTGGAATTGCGGAAAGCCTCGTCTCAGCAAGTAAAAGCACGGGTGGATGAATTATTAGAACTCGTGCAGTTGCATGGATTGGGCGATCGCTATCCGTCTCAATTATCGGGGGGGCAACGGCAGCGAGTCGCGCTAGCTAGGGCGCTGGCTGTGGAGCCGAAAGTGCTGCTGCTGGATGAACCCTTTGGGGCGCTTGATGCCAAAGTGCGAAAAGACCTGCGCGTATGGCTGCGGCGCTTACATGATGAAGTCCATGTCACAACCGTTTTTGTGACCCATGACCAAGAAGAAGCGATGGAAGTGGCAGATGAAATTGTCATCATGAATAAGGGAAAGGTCGAGCAGGTAGGGTCTCCGGCGCAAATTTATGACCATCCCGCGAGTGCATTTGTCATGAGTTTTATTGGTCCAGTCAACGTGTTGCCAAGCACGTCTCGGATTTTTCAAGCAAACGGGTTTGACTCGCCCCACCCAGAAGTTTTTTTGCGACCCCAAGATATTTTGGTGGAAACTCAGCAAACGGAAGCATCGGTCGCTGCAAGGGTTAGCCGGATTATTCACCTAGGGTGGGAAATTCAGGCGGAGTTAATGTTGGACGATGGACAGGTGTTGATGGCACATTTAACCCGCGATCGCTTTGATGAACTGAACCTAAAACCTCAGCAGCGTGTTTTTGTGAAACCCAAAGATGCCAAGGCGTTTCCCCTGTATTACTCAATTTAGTCGGGGGGTGCAATCGGCAGCGCGATCGCGAAGCGCTGACTGGTCAGTTTGCTGGCTATAGTGGTTCCTATGCCAAATCTTCAAAGTCGATCAGCTAAATTTCAATTGCATTTTCAAGCCTGGAAGCCTCAAGCCTGGAAGCCCCAGGCTTGGAAATTATTGAGCATTGCTTTTTTCAGCGGTCTTGCCATGAGTTTGGCAGTTGCTCCGCTGAATTGGTGGGGGTTAGCGTGGGTTTCATTAGTGCCACTGTGGGTCATCGTCAATGATGACAGGCAAAAAGCAGGTGGACGAATAATCTCTCCTACAGCCTGCGCGATCGCTTGGGGCATTGGCTATCACGGTTTGGCGCTGTTTTGGATTACAGGCTTACATCCGCTAATGTGGCTGGGAATTCCGTGGCTTGCCAGCATTGCCATCACGCTTTTTTGTTGGGGGTTTATCACGCTCTGGGGCGTGGCGCTGGTGGTGATCTGGCAGTGGGGCATGAGGTTAGGAACTAAGATCTGGGGATTAGGAAATAGGGAAATAGCGTTCAGTCTGTTTCGCGTTCTCTTGGGTACGGCGCTCTGGTGTGGAGTCGAAACTCTATGTAACCTAACGCCCCTGGCGTGGACATCCATTTCTTACACGCAAAGTCCGGGAAACCTGGCAATTTTGCACCTAGGGCAGCTATCGGGCGCGATGACAGTAACGGCAGCGATCGCGGCGGTCAACGGGCTAATTGCAGAGGCTTGGATCAGTTGGCAGACAGACACTAGAGAGAGACAGTCTTACTTTCTGGGCGCGAACGCACTCGTCCTTTTCCTCATTTGCCACCTGTTGGGCTACTGGCTCTATCGGCAGCCATTGAATGATCTGGCGACCTCTGCCCTGAAAGTGGGCATTGTTCAAGGAAATGTGCCCACCAGAATCAAGCTATTTTCGGAAGGGTTGCAACGGGCAAAAGCAGGATATGCCGAAGGCTACACCACTTTGGTAGAGCAAGGAGCAGAAGCCGTCTTAACCCCAGAAGGCGCACTGCCGTTTTTATGGAACGATCGCAGTCGAGCGAACAGTCTGTTTTATCAAGCAGTGCTAGCCAAACAGAAAGTTGCTTGGTTAGGGACATTTACGGCTCAAAAGGGCGGCGTTGCTCGGAGCTTACTGACTTTAAATCAGCAAGGAGAAGCGATCAGCCGCTACGACAAGGTGAAGTTGGTGCCGCTAGGCGAATATATTCCGTTCCAAAAATGGCTGGGGGGTCTGGTCAGCAAGCTAACGACCGTCGCAGAAAATGGCTTACCCGGCACGTTAAATCAGCAGTTGGATACGCCATTCGGTCGAGCGATCGCCAGTATTTGCTACGATTCTGCTTTTCCTGAAGTATTTCGGAGTCAAGCAGCACGAGGCGGGCAGTTTATCCTCACCGCTTCCAATCTTGATCCTTACAGTGAAGTGCTGATGGCACAGCATCAAGCCCAAGATTTAATGCGGGCAATTGAAACCGATCGCTGGGCAGTGCGCGCTACCAATACGGGATACTCTGGCGTGATCGATCCCCATGGACGAATTGTTTGGCGATCGCAGCCTCAAACCTACGAAATTCATGCCGAAACTATCTATCGTCGCCAAACTCAGACTTTGTATGTTCGTTGGGGAGATTGGCTCACGCCTTTGCTGTTAGCTCTAGCACCCATCATTGCCGTCACTCGATGGGTGCGATCTCGCAATACTTAGTCAACCAGAAAGGCGATCGCGCTCCTGATACTGATACCCTAGACATAACCGCTAGAGCTTGCTAAACCTGTATGAGATTTTCTCGTGATTGCGCGTTTGCAATACGAACCTTGACTAAGGCACCTATCATGGCGGCAGCGCCAACGCTTGCCCCGGCAAAGTCTGGTCAAACTACGCAACAACCTTATCCCAACTTTAAAGTCATTGTGTTAAATGATGATTTCAACACCTTTGAACACGTATCAAGCTGCTTGCTCAAATACATTCCCGGCATGACTCCCGACTATGCCTGGGAACTTACTAACCAGGTGCATCATGAAGGGCAAGCGATCGTCTGGGTGGGACCGCAGGAACAAGCCGAGCTTTATCATATGCAACTAGGGCGAGAAAACTTAACCATGGCTCCTCTAGAAGCGGCATAGTTGTTTTTTTGAGTAATGAGAGTTTTATAGAGTCGATTTTAACCTCAGGACATTACTATGGCGAGTTCCACTGGCAGATTAGTTCTAAACCATTCCACACATATTCCCGGACTGATTGCCATTTTGGATCGCCTGACTCAACAAGTAGGAGTTCAAACCATTACGCCCGGAGTGATTGGTCCAGCGCGATCGCACGCTCCAAAAATGATTCTCAAAGTGTCGGTTCCGATCCGAGGCGGCTTCAAGCTAATTGCTAGACAAGGGAAAACGGTACAAGAAGTATTTGTAATCGCCTCCCTAGAACAAGCAGAGCTAGAAGCCGCGATCGCCGCGATTATCGCTCGGTAGATCAAGCCTTTATTCGACTTGCCGATCCGCCACACGATTGAGCGGCAAACTGAGAATGCAGCTAGCAGTGAGCAAAAAGGCAATCACGCCGGTCAACTTAGCGCTCAACATGGCAACTTCCCACTCTGGCAAAATGATCTTTTGCAAGCCCACTGCCCCGCAATAAACTAACCAATAAGCAAACGTCATCAGCATCAGCATATGATCTGCTGTTTCCACGTCATCTCGTGTGAGATCGCGATCGCTGACCAACAGAGAAATTCCGGCAACACAAGCAAAAGATGAAAAAATAACCAGTAATTCATGCAAAGAAAGTTCAGACATAATCTTACTCAAGCCGTTTTTTAAACAGGACGTTTTGAAGTGAGATTTAGTCTAAAGGACTACGTTGTAAGACAGATAGTAATCCTTACAAAGATCAATAAATATGAGATTCAGCTTAACAAAACGCAAAGAAATCCATAAATTATCCTGACCCTGACAGTCTTTCTATAAAAATTAAAATTTGAACAAATCCTGAGAATACTGATCGCTTGGATTCAAAATTCGGATTTCATACTCTGCACTCCGCACTTCGTCCTCAAGGTGCAATTGGCAAAAGTCGTTGAATCGGGTTCAGCTTATTTTTTGTTTCAACAAACTTTCCATTTTTCCAGGTGCCCTCAAGCCGTGCCCCACTTGCCAGCGTGTAAACTCCTCTTCCACTTTGCCGCCCCGTGCGAAACTCCCCTTCATAGCGCATTCCACTGGGAAAACTGCACACCGCGAAGCTATTGAGCAAATCATTCTGAAACTCTCCCTCACAGCGAGTGCCATCCGCCAAGACCAATAGTCCTTTTCCTTGCTTTTTGCTGTTTTGAAAATTGCCTTCGTAACGGTTGCCACTGGGATAAGTACAAATTCCTAACCCATTTAATACATTAGCTCGAAAAATTCCTTGGCAGCGGGTGCCATTTGCGAACAGAAATTTGCCCTGCCCCACTCGGATGCCTTTTTGAAACTCGCCTTCATACCGATTTCCTCCTGGAAAGACACACACGCCCTTGCCATGCAGTAAATCATTGCGAAACTCTCCCTCGCAGCGAGTGCCATCTACAAATGTGAAAATGCCCCTTCCTTGACGCTGACTATTTTTCAGTTCTCCTTCATAGCGATTACCGCTCGGAAACGTGCAAGTTGCTTTTCCTTGCAGCAATTCATCCCGCAGTTTTCCTTCGCAGTAATTGGATGCCAGAAGAATAGGAGAATTGGCTAAAACGGGTAATCCAGCGCCAAAAATAGAACCACTCGCAAGCGCGATCGCACTCATCAATATCATTGTCCGATGTGGGATTAAACGTTTTTTTGATGCGATCGACCAAAAATTGGGCACACTAAAGAAGTTGTTTGCATCGGAAGTAGATGGGTGAGAAAGTTGTCGCATAAATCTGTAATTAAGAGAGAAGTCTCAGTTTAATGGTGCCTTTAGCAAAGGTATATTTACACCTATCTAAAGTTTGAACCAAAGCCAGAAAGTTTGAAAATCAAAAAACTGGTAACCAACGCCCCAGAAATGTCAAGAAAATTGAACGACACCAGGGTCAAAGCTTTATTTGTTCGACAGCTTAAAGAAAGTACACTAAAACTGACGAGGGGAAGATTCCATCAATCGTAAGATTCTCCTTGCAATAAAAAAATAGGTCATTGATAAATTACTGATCTTGAGGTGCATCCTCGATCTATGATCGCAGGCGGGGCATTTTTTCGGTGGCTATCTTTTTCAAGAATTTATTTTGTTTAACATCGGAGTTTGTCAAGCACTAAATTAACTATCTACAAAATATTATCAAATCAGCTTGCCGACGCTTTTAATCAAACTAACGCTTTCAACCAAAAGAATTGATAGATTCGCTCATGTTGCCTCTATTTCCTTTGATCACATTTGCTCAAGCATTCCCTTTTCCCGCTCCATCACCCACCCAGCCATCAGTCAGAATTACTCCACAAGAATTAGTATTACCCAGAGAATCTCTTCCTGCCCAGCCCACTCTTCAAACGCAGGAAATCTTTCAGCCTCAGGAAATTCGCCCCCTTCCAGGACAGTTAGACACTGTACCCGTCCTTAATAGCAACAGTCCAGAGATTGTGCAAACTGAGGGTATCCTTACCTCGACGTTTCCACCGACTGGTAAAGATTTTCCTAACGCTCATTTGAACTACCCTTTTCAGGGGCGGTTTGATATTTTTTCCCACCATATCGCTAGATCCCGTAGCGGCACTCCACGAACGTTATTTCAGGCAATCCTTTTAAATAACCCGACTTCTAAGCCCGTGGCGATCGAAGTTTTGCAGGGCGCTAGTTATCTGACTCGCCCAGATGCGTCATTCATTCAACTGCCAGCCTATGTGGAAGATCCGCTAGGAACGGTCTATGCCGGACCTGGTAGTCGAGTGATGAATGATCTGTTGCGAGGTCGCCGCCAAGGAGCATTTCCCCGGATGATAGTAATCCAACCGGGTGACAATCAGCTACTAATGAATTTACCGATTCCTATTAACGGTTCTCCGGGGTCTAATGGGCGAACTACACTGATGCGCTTGCAAAGCAATGGTTCAGTATATGGGGCGAGTTTAGCGATGTTTGCCCCTTTAACCGAAGATGGACGAGAACGCAGCCCAACCTTAGAAGAATGGCAAAAGCTGATAGTAAAAGGGGGCTTGGCAGGACCCCGTGATCTTCCTCCTACCCCCCCTAACTTGAATGTAGTTAAGGTTTTTTATGGGCGCGTCTCTGGAGTAGCAGTCGGCTCTCAGTGGCAGGCAATGGTCACGGATTCACCGAAGGGCGATCGCTTAACGATTCCTAAAAAAGGACGCTCATTTTCTTATGGTTTAAGCACGCTGTATCGAGGAACTCTTGGCACTGGGCAAATTCAGAGTGCAAAACTATTGGCGCGTTATCCGGATACGGCGTATCAAGCCCATGGGAATTATGGAATTCAATATAGCTTAACAATGCCGCTCTACAACCCAACGAAGCAAAAGCAAGCCGTAACATTAGCAATTCAAACACCCTTAAAAGATGACAAAAGGAAGGGGGGGTTGTTATTTTATAGCCCACCTGAGAACCGCGTGTTTTTCCGAGGTACAGTACGGTTGCGTTATGCAGACGATATAGGAATCACGCAAACCCGCTTCATCCATATAACTCAGCAACGGGGAGAGGCAGGAGAACCATTGTTGACGTTAAATTTACCCAGTGGCGATCGCCGGATTGTGCAGGTCGATCTTCTGTATCCCCCTGACTCGACACCGCCCCAAGTACTGACCGTCAAAACGCTAGATGATATTAGGGATGCTTCCAGATAAGAGACAGTGGAGAGTGGTGATTAAGTTGACTGGTGGAGAAGGTTTATTGGTGAGAAGGCTGCTTTCTTTCTTCTGCATCTTCACCCCTCATTAAAAGCTTTACCATTCCCAAAGATTGGATTTCGTATCCTAAACGTTGGTAGAGCGTGATAGCGGCTTGATTAGATTGAAATACCTGAAGCCCAATTTTGCGATCGCCTCTTGCGGTTGCCCATTGTTCAGCTTGATCCATCAGAGCAGCGCCAATACCTCGCCGACGATGTTCAGGGGCAACATAGAGCAAGAAAATATGAGCATGGCGATCGCCACTCACTTGATCAATGGCGGTGCCCAGCCAAAGGCAAGCGATCGGATAGTTCAAAAAATCTAGGCATTCGTCGCTGCTATTGCGGCTTGATTTTACCAACCAAAGCGGCGTTTCCTGAGAAAAATACTGGTCTACCGTAGCGGCAAGATGAGCGTAAGTGCCAGTAGGTTCAAATTCAGCGTAGGTACACTGCATGAACTTGACTAATAATGCCCGATGTAAACCGGAGCCTTGAAAAATCTGGTAGCCAGGGGGAAAACTAGCGATCGGCGATGGGGCACTCAAACATTAACCTACAAAGCAACAGCCCAATCAAGTCGATTCATCCGTCAATCCTGTCACTAAAGCAGACAGCGACGGGGGAAGGTTCGTCGCTTTATGAGAATTTGTCGGTTTATACGACGTTGAATTTTGAGCAGCCATTGGCTCAATCGGAGCAGGAGCCGCCATGTCCATCGGCATGAAAATACGGGAACTAACCGCCACTAAAGCAAACAAAAAGACAAAAAGAATCAACAGAGGAGCCACGTACTGCCGGAAAATCGCCATGGGAATTACAATATAAGTCTTTCTTAAACATTCAAAGCTTTTCTGAGACTTCACTCAAGATTTGTAAAGCTTACTTATTCAATAGTACCGCACTAGACTTTCTGTCTAGCAACAAATTTGAAGTTTATCAAGCACTTTTCTTCAGTTTTTCTTCTAAAAAGTATTAAATCATTCCTAAGATGGATTTTCATCATTCACAGGAAGTTGGGCTAGTGCAACAGCATTCCAGGGGGCGACAACCGGTAAAAGCAGCAAACCTGGGAGCGATGCTAGCAAGGTTAGTAAAAAGAAGACTGACCAGCCTGTTATCTTTGCTAAATCACCTGCTGGAGCCGCCAAAATAATGTTGCTAGATGCCATTAGGCTAGAGAGGAGGGCATATTGAGTCGCTGTAAAAGCATGATTGCATTGGCTCATCAGATAGGCAACAAAAGCCGCTGTTACTAATCCTGCACAAAAATTTTCTAGGCTAATGGCAATTAATAACCACTGGGTCACCTTGGGTAATAGGGTCAGGGAGAAATATCCCAGGTTGCTAAGGGCTTGCAAACCGCCAAATATCCACAGCGCCCGGCTTATGCCGATCCGAGTGAGAAGAATGCCCCCCCCAACCACTCCAAGCGTGGTCGCTAAAAAGCCAAATGTTCCCTGGATTGCGCCAATCTCGGTTTTGCTGTAGCCAACATCCAGCAGAAATGGGATTGCCATGTTACCCACTAACGCATCGCCTAACTTGAAAAATAATACGAATAAAAGCACTAAGACAGCAGACTTAACGCCCAACCGACCAAAAAACTCTTTGAAAGGAAGATAGATAGCATCTTTAAGCGTTTGAGGAGCAGCAACGCGATCGCGGGGTTCCGGTGCCCACAGCGTTGTCAGTATCCCGATCGCCATCAGTCCTGCCAGTATCAAATAAACCAGTTGCCACGAAATATAATCTGCCAAAATTAGCGCCAAAGAACCCGATACCAAGATTGCGACTCGGTAGCCTAATACCCAAGTAGAGGCTCCAATGCCTAGCTCGGCAGGCTCCAATACATCAGTCCGGTAGGCATCGCTGGCAATATCTTGAGTTGCACTCAGAAAGGCAATCACTAAGGCGTTAATTGCTAGTAGTTGCAGGGCTTCTTTTGGTTCTTGTAACGACATGGCAGCGATCGCCACCAATAGCCCAACCTGAGTAATCAACAGCCAGCCTCGTCGTCGCCCTAAAAAAGGCGGAACGAAGCGATCTAAAAAGGGTGCCCAGAGGAACTTGAGGGTATAAGGCAGCCCAATCAAGCTAAACCAGCCAATCACGCCTAAATCAACCTGAGCATCTTTCATCCAAGCTTGCAAGGTTCGACTGGTTAAAAATAAGGGCAAGCCAGAGGCAAACCCTAGCAGCAACAATGCCGCCATTTTACGGCTGCGTAAAATCTTCAGAAGCGGTTGGGCGGCGTTCATTGATACCAGTCACTAACTAGGCTAAATCAAATCCGATGACAGATTTGATTTAGCCATCATGCCATAGTTAGCGCGATCGCCTTGCTGCTTTTGCCCATAATGGCGAATTGTCTTGCTGAAAGAACCCTTCTTTTGCAGCAGCTTCCAATGAAATGTCTGGCAAGTCACAAAGCATCTCATTCCAAGTGCTGTGCTTTTGGAGAGACGCTACAACATCTGGAAGGGGCTTTGGAAAAATGGTTGAAAAGTCTGCCTCTTCAGATAGCTGAATGGGGTAAGCAAGCCGTTCGATAGGCGGGATGAACTGAGCATCAATGCCCTCACGGTTGCCTCTCGGATCAACGCGATACCACCCAATCTCTTCTAGATAAATCGCGTTGAATCCATGTAAACAGTACGGTGCGCCTTTGTCATCAATGCTCAGCCGCTGATAGCAAAACCCTGTTGGAATGCCGTTTGCCCGTAGCAAAGCTGCCAATAAATGGCTTTTTGCATAACAGTAGCCTGTCTGGTAGCGCAGCGCATCCGATGCTTTGCAAGTCACAGGATTCATTTGATAGTCAACGCTGTGAAAAATGCGATCGCGCACCCATTCAAAGCAACTTTGGGCAATTGCGATCGAGGTTTCCCGTCCAAACGCCAGTTGCTTTGCCAGTTTCAAGATATCGGGATGATGCCAATCAATCACCTCATCCGCTTGAAGATAATCTTGCAGGTTTTCATCTGTAATCACGCCATACATGGGCTAGAGCGCCCTGAACATCCACTTGAGCAGCAGGCACTTCAATCGTCTCATAGTTTTTGTTTGCAGGTTGCAAGGTAACTTTGCTACCGCGACGGTGAAAATATTTCAGAGTGGTTTGATCCTGAACCCTCGCAGCCACAATCGTGCCATTTTTGAGTGTTTTTGGGTCACTCACAGGCTTAAGAATAACAATATCACCACTATCAATCATGGCATCTACCATGCTGTCTCCCCTCACCCTCAGCGCGAAGTAGGTCGGCTTCAGTGAAATACCTGCCAAATCTAGATACTCAATATCAGCATCAGGAAATGCATCAACCAGGCTACCAGCCGCAATCATTCCGCGAATCGGAACTCCTCGCAATACTTCATTCGTTGCTCGAATAGTCCGCGCCTTACCTTCTGTCCATTCAATGTAGCCTTTCGCTCTCAAATGCTCTAAACGGCTTTGAACGGGGGCTGGAGACTTTAACTCCATTGCCTTCATCATTTGACGAATCGATGGCGGATACTGGTTTTCGCGGATGTATTCTATCAGCCAATCGTATAGCTCTTGTTGCGCTGGGGTAAGGGTTTCCATGGTCTAAGACAAATTTGTAGTAATTTGATACAACTGTACCATGATTCTGGTTTCTGTCTAGCCTTTTCAGAGAATTTAGTAATAAAACTGTGTAAAGGCATGGAGGGCTTTAAAAAAGCGACAATCTGAATTGAAGCCTACCTCATTTGTTATCTTGAGATTGGGGTTTAGAGGCTGAATGTGGCGTTTTCAGGTTTTTGGGGTGTGATTTATTCACTGCAATCACCTCTACGTCTTTGATTTCAAGGTCGATCGCTGCTGGTGTCGCTAGACGTTTAACTTTAGTTTTCGGTTGATTGGGTTTTCTAATATCTAATATTTCCGGCTGCAAAATTTCTGACTCTGGTGCTGGGGATGGGGGGAATTCAGGAATTGTCGTTGTGCTGACTGGTTGTGGCAATCCTGCACTATCAGGTGCGATCGCCGCTACAAAAATCGCCTCTTCCAAATTCGCTTCCGGCTGAATTATTTCAGGTTGACTATCAGGAGTTTGCACCGTTTGGAGGTTGTCCCATTCCGGTGGGATTACTTGCGATACGAACTCTTCTACGACGATCGCTTCGGGCTGAACATCTTCAGGCTGAACATCTTCGGGCTGAATATCTTCGGGCTGAATATCTTCGGGCTGAATATTTGCTTGGATACCTTCTACCTGAAGCGGTTCTATACTTTCCAATGCTTCAGAAGTCGGAATGGAGTCGGATTTTGGAGTGGCTTGAGGCTGCTGAATTTCAGGCTCTGGAGTGGGTTCAGCGATCGCTTCTTCCACCTTTGGCGTTGCCCATCGCACAATTGCCGCTGTTAGCCCATCTAGCGTAAACTCAGCGGCTTCCACATCAACTCGCCCCAGCAAACTCTGACAGCTTTCGCTGGTTTGAGGACCAATCGACGCAATGCAGACATTTTCTAGGTAGGTTTGCCACGCTGCATCGGCTTGTTGGAACAGTTGACAAAAATGCTGCACTGTTTTGGAACTGGCAAAGGTAATCACATCCACCGAGCGCGATCGCAGTGCTTGTAAGGCTTGGGGGGCGATCGCGGCTGGGCAGCGCGATTCGTAGGCGGCAACTTCCCGCACTTTGGCACCCTGGTTGGCAAATTCCTTGACCAACACTTCTCGACCGCCGCTTTCGACGCGAGGAAACAAAATGCGAAGACCGCTTAACGGCTCAGGGAAGTTAGCAGCTAAGGAATCGGCAACAAATCTGGGTGGAACAAAATCAGCGGGAATACCCAATTGTTGTAGGCGCTGCGCCGTCTTCTCGCCGACCACGGCAATTTTAATGTTGCAGGAGAGTGAGTCATCGCCTGTTTGAGTTTTGAGGCGTTTGAAAAAGGCATCTACGCCATTGGTGGAGGTTAAAATCAGCCAGTCAAATTCGTCAAGTCGGGCGATCGCCTGATCCAAATCTCGCCAGCTAGAGGGCGCGCCAATCTCCAGGGTTGGCATCTCAACCACAGTCGCTCCTTGAGCTTCTAACAGTTGCGTGAACTGGCTAGACTGGCTGGTTGCACGAGTCACTAACACGGTTTTATTGGTCAAGGGCAACGGTTCTGTGGGAAGCGGCGGCAGGATTGAAAAATCGTCTTCTACAGGCGGCACTGAATCGGAGAATGACTCCCGATCATCTGGGATTTCCAATCTTGGAGCGGGACGGCGATCGCGCTCTGGCTGCCGAATGGTCGGCTCAGTAGGTATTCGAGATTCCCGCGTCCGTTGATTTTGTAGTCGATCACGCTGCGGACGATCACGCTGTGGCTCAGAAGCGACATTACGAATTACTTTTGGCTGAAGCAGCGATCGCAGTTTCACCACTTCGCCAATCACAATCACACAGGGAGCCAACGACTGATTGGCTGTTTCCACTAAAATGTTGCCGAGTGTGCCTTCCCAAATCTGCTGTTCAGCCCGACCTGCCCAACGAATTACCGCGATCGGTGTTTTGGCTGATTTACCATGCCCCCGCAGTCGCCGGACAATTTCTGGTAGAGTGCGTCCGCCCATCAAAATCACCAGTGTTTCTAGTTTTGCCAAAGAAACCCAGTTCAACGCATCGGGATCGTGGGCAGTGCAAACCGTAAACGAATTACTCAGTTGTGGATCGGTCAGGGGAATGCCAGCCAGTAATGGAGCCACCAACGCCGAAGACAAGCCCGGTATCACTTCATAATCACAGCGCTGTGCCACCAAGGCTTCGATTTCTGCCTGCGCTCGACCAAAGACAAACGGGTCGCCACTTTTAAGCCGCACCACTGTTTTACCGCGATCGCAGTGCTGCACCAATAAGCGATTAATTTCAGGTTGAGCCATGCTGGGCTGTCCGCCGCGCTTGCCCACATTCAGCTTGAGACAGGTTTCGGGCACGAGGTTTAGCAGTTCGCGGTCTACCAATGCGTCATAAACAAGTACCTCAGCCGTTGCAAGTAAGGCTTGCGCCTGCGTGGTCAGGTAATCAGCATCTCCCGGACCTGACCCAACTAAATACACTTTGCCTGCTTGTTCAGCCATAACCCAAATTACTCACATCTGCTGGATCTAGTTTAGGCGGTTGGCAGAATATTCAACCTAAAAGAGGCGCGATCGCGGTTTGGCGCTAACCAGCAACTCGCAAATTTGCGTTGATTGAATAGTTGAGGACTTATGCACCTGCCCCCTAAATCCCCCAATACTGGGGGACTTTGATCTCTAGCTCCCCCAGTATTGGGGGTTGGGGGGCAAATTTCGGTTGATTTGCGTAAGTCCTGTAGTTGAGTCTGCGATGAATTAGGGCGATCGCCCCCCGCCAAAACTCGTCTGTGATAGCGTTGAAAGAACAAAACTTGGGAAAATCCCGATGGCTGAAATCACCCAACTCAAATATCACTCCAAATATCACCAGGATTTTGTTATCTGGTGCGAAGATACGGTTGCCAAGCTGAAAGATCGGGATATTGAGGGACTGGATTTTGAGGCGCTGATTGAGGAGATTGAAAGCTTGGGACTCAGAGACAAACGAGAATTAGAAAGTCGCCTGCGGGTCTTACTAGCCCATATTCTGAAGCGATCGTACATCCAAAGCTCTGGGGAGTATCGAGACTGGCAAAACACGATCGCAGATCAGCGGCGAGAGATGGAGCTTTTGATAGAACAATCTCCTAGTTTAAAGAACTACTTTGTAGAAGTATTCGAGGACTCGTGGCAATACACTCTTAAGCGCATCAGAAAAGAATATCCAACGGTGCAATTTCCCAATGAGTGGGAGTTTAATCAGGATTTAGACACAATTCTGACGGAAGATTTTTGGTTGACAAGTGAAACGGTGGAGGAAAGTTGAATGCAAGTTGGCTTTATTGGCATTGGGTTAATGGGTCTGCCGATGGCACAGCGCCTTTTGGAGGCAGGCGTGTCGTTGACGGTGTATAACCGGACACCCGACAAACTGGAAGGATTGAAAGAAAAGGGGGCTGCGATCGCCCCAACTCCTACTGCTTTGATCCACGATTGCGACTGCATTATTTTGATGTTGACCAATGCTGCCGCTGTGAAAGAAATACTGTTGTCGGATACAAATCGTGCCTACTTAATTGGCAAAACGGTAATCCAAATGAGTACGATCGCCCCTAGCGAAAGTCGCGTCATCTGTGACGAAGTGGTTGCAGCAGGCGGCGAGTATCTAGAAGCGCCCGTTTTGGGCAGCATTCCCGAAGTCACCGCAGGCAAGCTAATTGTTATGGTGGGAGGCGCGATCGAGCAATTTGAAACCTACCAGCCAATTCTCAGTCATTTCGGCTCAAACGTCCGTTTAATTGGCGGTGTAGGAACTGCCTCTGCCCTCAAACTTGCCTTAAATCAACTAATTGGCTCACTCACCTCTGCCTTTGCCACCAGCCTCAGCTTTGTGCAACAAGAGGGCGTAGAAGTAGACGAATTTATGGAAGTTTTGCGGGGAAGCGCGTTGTATGCCCCGACCTTCGACAAAAAATTGCAGCGGATGTTAGAGCAAAATTACGCCAATCCTAACTTTCCTACGAAGCATCTGGCAAAAGATATGAAGCTGTTTCAGGCAGAATCAGAGTCGCTAGGTTTAGATATTCACCTGCCAGCGGCGGTCAACCAAATTTTGCTGGAAGCGATCAATCGCGGGTTTGCTGAAGCAGACTATTGCGCGTTATTTGCAGTGATGAGTCAAACTTTTAAACAGGCAAGCGATTAATATCTTGATTCGAGCCAATCACCACCATCGCGCTACCTTTTTGTAGTCGCATATCTGGACCGGGATTGATCTCAAACTTGCCGTCGCGGCTGACTGCCAGCAGATTCAACCCGTAAGAATTTCGCAGTTGCAAATCTGCAATGCTTCTACCATTGAATTGATCGGGCACCAACACTTCCACGATGCTATTGTCTGGGTCAAGCTCAAACCGATCTAAAATGCCAGGGCGAGTCAGAGATTGTGCTAAAGCGCAGCCACACTCATGTTCTGGGAACACTACATGATCTGCGCCCACTTTTTTTAACAGCTTCACATGCACCTCAGAAGAGGCTTTGGCAACCACATGGGGCACGCCGCCTTCTTTAACATTGAGGGTTGTGATGATGCTTTCTTGCACGTAGTTGCCGATCGCGACAATCACTGTATCCTGCTCAAACACTCCCGCCTCTTTTAGAGCTGCGGGTTGGGTCGAATCGAGTTGTCGGGCGTGGGTGGCAATGTTGTCAGACAACACCTGAGCAACTCGGTTTTCATCGGAATCGACACACAGCACATCGTAGCCCTGCCGACTCAAAGTAGACGCAACCGCACGACCAAAGCGCCCTAACCCGATCACAGCAAACTGTTTATTCCGACTCGAATCGCGTCGCAAACTATGGAAAAAGCTTAAGGATGATAGGTTGACCACTGCTTATATCGGCACAAAATTTCCTAGATTTTGGAGTTTGCACCGTCTCCTTTAGTGAAAGATTTAGTTTCTAAAAACTGACCGTTTTTGATGTTGAGCGATATTGCCGCTATCTAACTTAGCAGAATGCTGAAACAAATAAACGATAGAGCGATCGCAGATTTCTGCCGATAGTTTCGGCAGATCCTTCTCAACAGAAGGCTGAAACGCGATTTCATAGGGTGACATCACGACGAAACCTTGCCTTTATTTCTGCTTCACTGATGGGCTGTTCAGCACGGCGTTCCGTGACGATCGCTAAATCGTGAAGATCTTCTAGAAGCTGCTCGTATTGCTCAATTGATAAAATAACAGCGGTTTTATTGCCGCTGGCATCCACAACATATTGTTCTTGCGTTAGATTCACGTTAGAGAACCCTCCTGATTGAGTGATGAATTCTCTGTTCTATTCTCTACTTTTAATTTGCATTTTTAATTGCAGTGCCTCACATTCCGCCACCAACGGAATGCCCGACTCCTTCGCCAGCACCATCGCCTGCTGACAATACTGTTATGACCCTACGCAAACAATAAACGACCTTTGGGTTCTGGAATGGGTCGCCCTAATTTTTGTGCGGCTTCAATCCATTCTTGAATCACGACCTCGGCATTTTGCACGGCTGTCTGATAGGTTCCGCCATCTGCGGCACAACCAAGCAATTCAGGCACCTCGACAATGAAGGCTTGATCGACCTCACTCCAATAAATAACCAATTCATACCGAATCTTCATCTTGACCTCCGAGTTGATGGTTCAAAATCACATTCTTCGGCTAAAGGAGTGCCAAGAGTTGCCAGTACCATCACACTGGGGTTGATTAGACCTTGAGCAATTCAACATGCAAGGTTTCAGCATTGCTGGGCGTGTAGTTCAGCCGTTCAAAGCCAATTACTTTGCCAGCTTGATTTTTGATCAGAATGACTTCTTCTTCGGTTTCCTCAGCGAAAGATTCCTGAGTGGGGTCATCAAACCAAACGGTGAGGGTTTTGCCCACTTCGTCGTAGTAGATTTTTAGGCTGTCCATACAGAGTCTCCGATTTTAATGCGGTTGGTGCGATAGGCGGTGATGATGAATCCTTCCCCATTCAGGTGTCGAGCAATGACGCAGATGAAGTAGGGGGGATCGGGCTTGTAGTAGAGATAGATATTAGCATCGCTCTGACTCCGCCGAATCTCGGAAGGGGCTTGTAAGGTTTGCTGGATGGCTGCTTCCTGCCCTGCCATGATGGGGTGCTTGAAGGTGATGATTTTCTCCCAGTATGACGGAGTGGTGCGAATCCGAGTTGCCAGTGGGGTGACGACTTCAAAATATGGAGGCTCTGGGTCTTCAGGCATGGCTTGCTTCCAAGGATTGCTGCAATGCTTCACACTCGGCTTTGAGGGGGATGCCTAACTCCGTCGCCAGCACCAATGCCTGCTGACAATACTCAAGAGCTATCTCGACTTGATCTAGCTTTTGATGTAGTACTGATAGATTCCACAAAGAATTAGTTTCTGTATAAGCGTCACCAATTTTTCTGGAAAGCTCTACTGAGGTTTGCAAGTACTCTAAGGCATCCGATAAATATTCACCAGATTCAAGTAAATTATTTCCCATGTTGCACAGCAATTCATTAATTCCTTGAAGGTTGCCAATTTCCCGCTCGATCTCTAAACTCTGCTTGTAGAACTTCATTGCTCCTCCATAGTCACCCAACCCGCTGCAAGCGGCACCTATGTTCCCAATTGCCTGACTTTCAACGGCACGGTTCTGAATCTTTTGTGCCCAGCCCCATTGCTTTTGATAAAAGTAGATCGCTTTTCCATAGTCTCCTATTGCTAGACAGAGGTTTCCTAAGCTTCCATTCACAGTTGCTAATCCTTCATGATCTTCATTTTTTAGCACCCTTAATCTTTTCTGATAGCATTCAAGCGCCAAAGAATATTCACCTACTATTTCATAAGCATTTCCTAAGCCATTCAAACAGATAGAGTCCAAGTTATCGTTAAGCTTATAAAGTAAGTTTTTATACAGATAAATCTGTTCTTGATAATAGCCCCAAATCCCTAATTGATTGTGCAATTCTTCTTCAATCGGAACTTGAAGACGATTAGAAATAGTCTCGCAGGCTTGCTCCCAATCTTTGACTTCACAGTAGTGATCAAACGCTTCCAGGTAGCCACGTACAGTTTCTAGATTGGGGGCATTGGGAGCAGCTTTGTAGGCAGTGAGCCAGAGGTGGGCGGCTTGGCGTTCGGCGGTTTTCCAAGTGAGAGGATCGGCTTTGAGCAGATCGTAGGCAACAGCGCGGATCAGGTTGTGTTGGCGGATATCGGTGCCTTCTTTTTCGATTAGGGCACGATCGCCCAAAACTTGATAGGCTGCTTTTTGATGTTTGGTCGTACAATCACCAATCATTGCTAGCCAAAACTTTTTGGGCACAGGACGGCGAAACACGGCACTGCGGCAGAGTAGATCGAGAGCATCTGCTGGGAGTTGTTCTATGGATTTTTTGATCCGTTCTCGGACTTTGCGATCGAGCGCTTCGTTGTATTCTGTTTCATTCACGCGAGTGGCTTGCAGTTCTCTAGCGACTTGCTCAAATTCGGGTTGGTAAATTTGCCAATAGCGGGAAACATTGCCTTCAAAGCTGTTAAGAATATCTTCAGCAATCACTTTCAAGACTAGCGGATGTCCCTCATAAATCTTGGCGATCTGAGTGAGGATAGCTTGATTAGTGGGTTCAACAACTAGCCCCCGTTTGGCAAAGAATTCCAGTCGTTGCTCAACCTCCGATAGTCCATTCAGTCGAATTTCTGTCCAGACATTGGGGTAGCGATCGCTAAACTCAACCAGTGCTGTAGGGAATGCTTGCGCCGTCAACACTAAACGGCTAACCACATTAGTTTCGGTTAGGCAACGCTCAAGAAAAGTTTTCCAGTAAACATCCGCAAATTCAGTGGGCTGTTCAGGATTGAGCAAGCGCTCCAACGAATCTAGTTGAATCCAATAGGAACAAGACTGAAGCTTTTGCATGAGCCGTTTGGCTAACTGTTCAGGATTATTCCGTTCTTGGGAGTCAAGATCTTTATCTCCTAACTTAGCTAACAGGTCAGCGGCAACAGAGGCGAAATCTGGACTTTGCCCCTCCAAAATCTCCAGATAAATCCATTGAAAGGATGGATCGCTCTCCCAAGCTTGGCTAGCAAGGCATTCTCCCAGCGTTGTTTTGCCAATCCCAGAAATACCCGTGATCCACAGCAAGCGAGTGTGTCCTTGCAACTTGGGCAGAAGATCGCCAATCACTGCTTCCCGTCCGACCCAAGTTTGCTCATCGTAGTTCGACAGCATTGGAGGCTTCGGCACAATACCACCCGATTTCAACCGTTTCTCCAACGCTCCTTTGAAATTCGGTTTGCTGACCTTCTCACCTAAAGCTTCAGAGAGTAAATCCCACAGTACTTTCCCCTCATTTCTGATGTGTTGAGGCGAGTAACCCTCCATTTGCTCATATTTTTTGCCTGCTAGAGACTCCTGCAAAATCAAGCGCTGAGCGTCTGTCATCCGACTGCCCGTGCTGGCAAACAAGGCTTCATCAGCAATTTTGAGCGCACCTTCTGGAGTCATGATTCAAACCAACATTCTGAGGAAATTAGTTGCTTCCGATCATAACCTTACTTTTTCGGATCTTTCCGTAACGACATACTAGGAGAGGGTTGCGAGAATTGGAGCATCAACTTCGCAAGGTTATTCAGATGACTCAACAGCCCACGTCAACCCAACAAGCAACTTCGTTGATCGCCCCGATTGATCCAACATCTATTATCCGATCTGACTCTCCGACAGCGGTGATTTTAGCGATCGCCATCCTCATCTCAATGCTCATCAGCGGTATCACCGGATTGGTGCGCGTGATTGTGGTGACGAGATCGTGTCGGTAGGCGACTGGTCGCGATCGCCCGTTCACCGAGCCTCTTCAAAGAAGGCACAGGATGAGCGATCGCGCTTCTTTGACTCCAGTTTGGCTTCTCTTTTTATCCAACTAATAAGGTTTCTTCAGGGAAACGAACAAAGCTCGGTTTAGGGTCGCCCAACAGCGCCGCCATCAACAGCAACACCCCAACCCGTCCGACATACATCATTGCGACTAGCATTAGTTTGGCAAAAACGGAAAAGCCCGCATCCACGGTGATGCCGGTAGATAAGCCCACCGTGGCAAATGCGGAAACCACTTCAAACAAAATTTGGATGAAGTTGTATTCTGGGTCAGATAGCGAAATCAAAATGGTGATCATGATGACTGCGGCTACCGAGCCGACGGTAACCCCAACGGCTTTCAACACCAACGTCATCGGAATTTGACGATCATAAAGCTGTGCCTCTTCTTTGCCTTGCAGCACTGCCTTCGTGCAACTGGTGAGAATGCGTAGAGTGGTGGTTTTGATGCCGCCTGCGGTGCCGCCGGGGCTGCCGCCAATAAACATCAGGGCAATGGTGATAAACAGCCCTGCGGTGGTCATTTTGCCAACATCGATCGTGTTGAAGCCTGCGGTTCTAGAGGTGGTTGATTGAAACCACGCCGTCATCAACCGGGTGGGCAGATCCATTGCGCCCAATGTTTTGACATTTTGGCTTTCTACTAGGAAGAAGGCGATCGTTCCTAGTGTCAGCAAAATCAACGTGGTACTAACCGCAACCTTGAAATTGAGCGAAAAGATCATTCTTTTCTGCTGGCGGCTCAAGCGTCCCCGTATCCAGAGATAGATTTCAAAAATCGCTTCGTAGCCAATTCCGCCAAAAATGATTAATCCTGGAATCACTAGATTAATTAAAGGGGACGCTTGATAGCCCACGAGGTTGTCTGAGAAAACGCTAAACCCGGCATTATTCCAAGCGCTAACGCTATGAAAAATGGATAGCCACAAGCCCTTATCTAAGCCGTATTTAGGCACAAATACCAGCAGCAGCAAAAAGACACCCGTTAGCTCAAACAACAGCGTGGTGGCGATGATGGAACGAATCAGTTGGCTGGCTCCATGAATTTCGGTGCGATCGAGCGCTTGCTGAACTGCAACTTTATTTCGCAGACCAATGCGTCGCCCTAGCAGCAACAGCAAAAAGGTAGTGGCGGTCATGTAGCCCAAGCCGCCAATTTGGATCAGCGTCAGGATGAAGAACTGCCCCACCGTGGAAAAATAGGTGCCCGTATCGACGATGATATGCCCGGTGACACACACAGCCGAGGTTGCCGTAAACAACGCCACGAGGACGGTGTTCCAATTCCAAACGTCACTGGTCGTTGAAAAGGGCAGGCTAAGGAGCAGCGTTCCTGCTGCAATCACCGCCACAAAGCCTAAACAAATGGTGCGAGAAACCGTCATGAATTAACTACGCAATTACTCAAAGTATTTTATCTTTGCACTTTTGATTTCGCATTTTTCATTTTTCACATCGTCTAGAAAAACTTCGTTGACATGGCATGGCGTAAGTTAGGGTGGTTTTGTGATTTTAGTCATAATCACTGGTTCTGATGGATTGATTTCAAAGATTAATTGAGTTACCTATGAATTTTTTATGGATTGCTCAATTGAGCGTGGCGGTATTGCTATTAGGACTGGCGGGATGCACTGAACCGCGATCGCCAATCGCTATCCCAACCGTATCCCCTTCATCCACTGTGGTAGTTAGCCCATCGGTTATGCCGAGTGCAGCAGCGATTCGTTCCACGATCCCAAAGGGAATCGCTCAAAAACCTGCCGCCACCAGAGAGCTGGAATATCGGCTAAAAGCAGAAGTGACCAAAAAATCGGGGATTCCAGTTCAATCCATCGTTTGCCCGATCACGGCTAACCCAGAAGATGGAAAACCGTTTGACTGTCAGGCGATGGCAGCCAACCAGACTTTTCTAGTTGCCCTGCGTCCGAAGGGAATTTTACCAGCGACCACTCAGGCTGAAACAAAGGCAACGGCTGCGATCGCGCCAACTCCTCACCCTACAATTCCTCAACCTCAACTCTTCAGCCCTGCCCCAAAAAGCGCACTGCAATGGAACACTAAAGGCTTATTGGTATTGCCTAAATTAGAGAAAACCATTCAAAAAAGCATCAAGGCTCAGTTTCAGATTGACGTGAAACCCAACTGCGGCGGCAAACTTCGAGTGGTGAAGCCGGGTGATACATTTACCTGTCAGGTGACCGATCAAAAAGGCACCACCAAGCCCATTACGGTGCAGGTTGATGATGAAAAAGGAAATGTTACCTTGAAATTTTAAAGGGAGCAGAGGATATAAAGTGGAAGGTGTTGTTTAACATTCAACATTGCCTTAGTTAGCGATCGCATTTTTCCTATGATTTTAGCTCTATGACTTCGACGCTTAATCAACGCATTCAAGAGTTTTACGATGCCTCCTCCGGGCTGTGGGAACAGACTTGGGGAGAGCATATGCACCACGGTTACTATGGAGCAGACGGCACGCAAAAAAAAGAGCGTCGCCAAGCCCAAATTGATCTGATTGAAGAATTGCTGCGTTGGGCAGGAATTCAACAGGCGGAAGATATTTTAGATGTAGGCTGCGGCATTGGTGGAAGTACGCTCTACCTCGCCGAAAAATTTCAGGCATCCGCTACAGGCATCACCCTGAGTCCCGTGCAGGCAAATCGGGCAACCCAACGGGCAAACGATGCAGGACTCGCCTCGCCTAACCCGTCTGCCTCGGCTCAATTTCTGGTTGCCGACGCATTGAATATGCCCTTTGCCGATAACTCATTCGATTTCATCTGGTCGCTCGAAAGTGGGGAACATATGCCCACCAAAGAAAAGTTTTTGCAAGAATGCTACCGGGTGCTGAAGCCAGGAGGCACATTTTTGTTTGTGACTTGGTGCCACCGACCAATCGATCAGCAACCGCTGACTGCCGATGAGCAAAAGCATCTTGAAGATATTTATCGGGTTTACTGCCTGCCTTATGTGGTTTCGCTGCCAGAGTATGAGGCAATGGCGCGATCGCTCTCCTTCCAATCTATTCGCACTGCCGACTGGTCTACTGCCGTCGCCCCGTTTTGGGATGTGGTGATCGATTCTGCGATCACGCCCGCCGCTATTTTTGGGCTGCTGCAATCAGGCTGGGGCACCATTCAAGCCGCGCTTTCCCTCGGTTTGATGCAGCGTGGCTATCAACGAGGGTTAATTCGGTTTGGGCTGCTGTGCGGCAAGAAGTGAAGAGAAAGGAGTGAAGAGGAAGCAGTGAAGAGGAAGCAGTGAAGAGGAAGCAGTGAAGAGGAAGCAGTGAAGAGGAAGCAGTGAGGAAGAGTATGAAACTAGAGCTACAATCCGGCGTACGGCTTAAGTTTGCCAAACAGCCGATCGCATGGCTAAAAGCCTTTTGGAAATTTTCGCGCCCACATACCATCATCGGCACTAGCCTAAGTGTGCTGGCACTATATCTGATCACGATCGCCGCAAGTGGGCAATCTCTCTTCTTCCTTCTGTCTTCCCTTTTCCCTACCCTTCTCGCCTGTCTCTGCGGCAACGTTTATATTGTTGGATTGAACCAGCTTGAAGATGTAGACATCGATCGCATTAATAAACCGCGTCTGCCGCTGGCATCGGGCGAATTTTCTCGGCAGCAAGGCGTTGCCATTGTGGTGACGATGGGGCTTTTGGCGATCGCGATCGCTGCCCTGCAAAGTCCCTATTTGCTGGGAATGGTCGGCATTAGCATCTTAATCGGCACCGCCTATTCCCTGCCGCCCATTCGGCTCAAGCGCTTTCCCTTTTGGGCATCCCTTTGCATCCTCACCGTGCGCGGCATCGTCGTCAACCTGGGACTCTTCCTCCACTTTCACTCCCTATTTCCCCATTCGCCATCCGTCATTCGTCATTCGTCATTCGCCATTCCTCCCTCCGTTTGGGCGCTGACTGCCTTTGTAGTGGTGTTCACCTTTGCGATCGCCATTTTCAAAGATGTGCCCGATATGGAAGGCGATCGGCAATACAACATCAGCACCTTCACCCTTAAACTAGGGCAGCAAAAGGTATTTGACTTAGCGCGTTGGATAATTACGGTAAGCTATGTCGGCATGGTGCTAGCAGGCTTCGCCCGTCTTCCTGGCGTAAATAGCCCCTTTTTAATTTCGACCCATTTGATACTATTGGGAATTTTGTGGCTCCGCAGTTTTCAGGTCGATCTGCGCGACAAACTTTCCATTAGCCGCTTTTACCAGTTCATTTGGAAGCTGTTTTTTTTAGAATATCTGCTGTTCCCCATTGCCTGTCTGATCGCCCCGCCCACAATTTAAGATGAGTGACTCAATCTCATCTCACACTGATTCAAGAGACTGATTCAAGGGTAAAGATGAATGGCGCTTACCAATGCTGACGCTACATCCTACCCATAAATGAAAAAGCTCTGCTTGATTTTATATGAATGAAATCCCTCAGTAGCAGACTATTGAGACGTTTTCACTAAATATTCCGGAAAAGTCCTGCCCCATCAAGAAGCTTGAGTATCACAGGGCAGAAAGTTTCACATAAGAAAAAGTTTTTGGGTAAAAGAATGAAAAACCGTAGAGGGTGATATAACTTTCAGGGCAGCAATCAATTGGATATTAATCTTTTTCGATAACTTAACGTCGATAGGTAGGTATGCTGAAAAGATTATTCCTGATATGATAGCGCGTGTTATTGGTGTGGTTTGTGAGGATACTACGATGCCGGTTTCTATAGACTTAAGCGGCAAGCCTTTCCACTTTATTGGGGTTGGTGGGATTGGGATGTCAGCCTTAGCGTATGTTTTGGCAAAGCGAAATTTGCCGGTGTCAGGGTCAGATCTTCGCCTTAGTCACATTACCCAACGCTTACAAGAAAATGGGGTTCATGTTTTTTGGAGTCAAGATCCTAGCAATTTAGAGTTTTTTCAATCTAGTCTTGCTGTGGAAGCGATCGCGTCAGTGAGTATCGGAGCTACTTCAGTCACGCTTGCTCCTGTTTCCCCTAAAGTTGCATCCTCTAATCGTAATCAAAAATTAGATAAGCTTCCCCAAGTCATTTGCTCCACCGCCATTCAAGCTGCCAACTTGGAATATCAAGCGGCGTGTGATTTGGGATGTTCGATTCATCATCGCTCTGATGTTCTTGCCGCGCTAATTCGCGAATATCGAGGAATCGCGATCGCGGGAACTCATGGCAAAACCACCACTAGCAGCTTAATCGGCTACATGCTGTTGCAGGCGGGTTTAGATCCAACAATCGTTGTGGGTGGAGAAGTGAATGCTTGGCAGGGCAATGCCTATGTCGGTCAAGGTCCTTATTTAGTGGCTGAAGCAGACGAATCGGATGGATCTTTGGTTAAACTGGCTGCGGAAATTGGTGTGATTACCAATATCGAGCTAGACCACATTGATCATTACGACAGTTTGGAGCAGGTGATTGAAACATTCCAAACCTTCAAAACGAACTGCAAAACCCTGATTGGGAGCTACGATTGCCCGATTGTGCGCGATCGCCTGACTCCTTCAATCACCTACAGCCTAGATCCTCAAGCCAACGCCACTTATACCGTTGACTGCATCTCTCATCGGGGCGGAAGTACGGCTAGAGTCTGGGAACGAGGGGTCATTTTAGGACAGTTGAATATCAAATTGCTAGGTCGTCATAACCTCAGCAATGCACTTGCCGCTGTTGCCGTCGGGCGATCGCTAGGTCTTAATTTTTCAACCATTTCTCAGGCTCTTTCTACCTTTGAAGGCGCTCGTCGCCGATTTGAGTATCGCGGTGAATCTAATGACATCCTGTTTGTCGATGACTATGCCCATCATCCCAGCGAACTTCAGGCAACCCTAGCGGCAGCACGGCTCAAAGTGCAAGAGTCCGGTTCTACCCTGAAGCGAATTGTGGCGATTTTTCAACCTCATCGCTACAGCCGAACGCAGGCATTTTTATCTGAATTTGCGGCATCATTTTCAAACGCAGATGTCGTCGTGATTAGCGATATTTACAGTGCTGGCGAGCCAAAACCTGCCGATCTAGATGGCGGAACTTTGGCAACTTTAATTGCCCATGATCAAGATCAGGTTTTCTATCGGGCTGCTCTCCCATCTGTCCATCAACTCTTGGTCGAAATTTTGCGCCCAGGAGATCTTGCACTATTTATGGGAGCCGGAAACTTAAATCAAATCATTCCAGAAGTGATGGTTTCTCACCAAAAGCTAGAACAAGAACTGTCGCACCAGTGGCGTAATCACGCTTAATTCCGGACAGTTTGAGTTTTAGGGCATCGGGGTCGCTTAATTTGCCATTGAAAATCCATGAGTTCTGGTGTAGGGCATTCATCTTAATTAGTCATGACTCTTTCTTATAATCCTCCTAAATTAACCACGGTGCAGGGTTTAACCCTCAGTTCTCAATCTATGCTGAAGCCGTCTGCTTACCAGATTCGGCTGCCTGGAACTGATTGTTTAATCAAAGCCCACATTCCTTTAGCAACGCTGACTTCGTTCCGAGTCGGGGGACCCGCAGAATGGTATGTGGCTCCTCGAACCTATCAAGAGTTGCAGGCTAGTTTTGAGTGGGCGCAGGTAGAGGGTTTGCCCATTACCTTTTTAGGGGCAGGCTCTAATTTGCTAGTGAGCGATCGCGGTCTCCTAGGGCTGGTGATTGGCACTCGCCGTCTTCGGCACACTCAATTTGACTCTGCCACTGGGCAGGTAACCGTGGGTGCAGGTGCGCCTCTACCGCGACTCGCTTGGCAGGTTGCCGGACAGGGATGGCAAGGCATGGAGTGGGCAGTGGGTATTCCTGGAACTGTGGGCGGAGCCGTTGTGATGAATGCAGGTGCCCAGGGAGGCTGTACGGCTGATTCACTGCTCAATGCCCATGTCTTATTGCCCGATCGCACAACCCGAATCTTCACACCTCAAGACTTAGGCTACGCTTATCGCACATCGACTTTGCAAGGAAAAAACTGGCTGGTCACTCAAGCCACTTTTCAGCTAGATCCCGGTGCCGATCCTACTCAAGTGACCACAGAAACATCCATGCATTTAAACCAGCGCCGCGCCACCCAGCCCTATCATTTGCCAAGCTGCGGCAGTGTCTTCCGCAATCCCAACCATTACAAAGCAGGCTGGCTAATTGAGAAAGTAGGACTCAAGGGCTATCAAATTGGCGGCGCTCAAATCGCTCAGCGTCATGCAAACTTCATTCTCAACTGTGGCGGTGCTAACGCGAACGATATTTTTCAACTGATTCGGTATGTCCAGCAAGCAGTAAATCACCAATGGAATCTCTGGCTAGAACCAGAAGTTCAAATCTTGGGCGAGTTTTAGTCGAATCCCGACCAGTAGATCAAACTACTTTGGCTTGTTCGATCGGTTTTCTACAAAACATTAGAGAAAACAAACCAGGTTGGTGTAGCAGTGGCATAATAAAACTGCTGTTTGTTTTGAACACCTACTTCATTAAAGCGTTATGTCACAAGGACAAGGATTTGGCTTCGGATTAGGCAAAATGAAAGAGCTAGCCGAGGCTTTCAAAAAAGCTCAGCAAGTTCAAGAGGGAGCTAAGAAGCTTCAAGAAGAACTTGAGGAAATGGAGATTGAAGGTGAAGCACAGGGCGGTCTTGTGAAAGTGGTGCTGAGTGGAAATCAGGAACCGATTCGCGTCGTGATTTCACCCGATGTTCTGAGTGAAGGGGCAGAGGTTGTTTCCGATTTGGTCACGGCTGCCATGAAAGATGCTTACAGAAAGTCTACTGAGATGATGCGTGAGAAAATGGAAGAATTGACGGGTGGGCTGAATCTGCCCGGTCTGTAACTTCAGATCTGCCTTTGAGAGTTTTGTGAGTCCGCGATCGCGATTCTCGCGAACTTCGTTTGAAACCGGGAAAATTAAAATCATCCCGGTTTCGTCTTGTTTAATCCAATTCACCCTACTTTATGCCTTACAAACTGTTGTTTGTCTGCTTAGGGAATATTTGTCGTTCTCCGGCGGCAGAGAACATCATGAATCATTTAATTGAGCAAAACAATTTAACTGGGCGAATTATCTGCGATTCTGCGGGTACTTCTAGCTATCACATTGGTGCCTCACCCAATCAACGGATGATCTTTGCTGCCACTCAGCAGGGCATTGCCATGAAAGGATGCGCTCGACAGTTCACTAAGGCAGACTTTGATGCATTTGACCTGATTTTGGCAATGGATCGAGAGAACTACGCCAATATTTGCGCCCTTGATCCTACTGGCAACTATCGGGAAAAAGTTCGCTTAATGTGCGATTTTTGCACTCATCACACCCTAAAAGAGGTGCCTGATCCCTATTATGGCGGAGCAGATGGTTTTGACCAGGTAATTGATTTACTGCAAGATGCTTGTGCAGGGCTATTCGATCATGTAACGCAACAGCTAAAGGCTTAATGGAGTGCGAGGTTCGGAGTATGGGGTAGGGAATGAGAATCAACTTGGGGCTTTCTTTTCACACATAGTCTTCCGTACTCCGAACTCTTCCGTACTCCAAACTTTTCTACACCCAGTGATGATCGATCGCAAACCGCATTAGCTCTGCCCGATTGCTGGTGTCTGTTTTATCGAGTAAGCTGCTGACATATTTTTCAACGGTACGCGGACTCAGATGCAGGCGATCGCCAATTTGCGCGTTGGAAAGCCCATTTGATAACAGCAGCACCACTTCTTGTTCGCGCTTAGTGAGCTTTACGGCGATCTCGTTGAGCGCAACCGCCAGATTAGTAGTTTGCAGGGCTGCACTATTAGTAGCACTGGGAAGTGGCGATCGCGATCGCCACTCCATTTCAATCATTTGCAGTCGCTCCAATAGGTGGCGCACCACGGCACCCAACTCTTGCAATTCAAATGGCTTAGGCAAATAAACATCGCATCCCAACTGATAGCCACGGATGCGTTCATGAGTCTCAGTGCGAGCCGTTAAAAACACAACAGGAAGCAACCGAAATGCAGGCTGTTGACGAACTTGACGAACAAACTCATACCCATCCATGCGCGGCATCGTCACATCAGTCACAATCAAATGAGGCTGAAATTTTTCAACCATGGTTAATGCATCCTGCCCATTTTCAGCGCGAAGCACGGAATATCCCGTCACCTCAAGGTAGTCGCCAATCGCCAATCGCGTTCCTAAATCATCATCAGCAACCAAAATGGTTAATGGCATGGGCAAGAATCAACAGCAGCATTGCTAAAGTATGTCACGCAGTTCTCAAAGAATCGACTGTGCTAGCCCGATCCTGGCTATTCTTCAAACCAACTGGCGCGCCATGCATCCTGGGCAGCGGCGATCGCGTATTCCCGTTGTTTTTTGCGATAGTCTCGCCCTAGTTTTTTTAATCGAGCAATCAATTCCCGAATTTTGCTCCGAGCCGCCATCGTTGGAGGATCTGCGAATTCAATTTCTACTAATCGTAGATGAATCGCCAACACTTGTAAAATCTCTGGAACCTTTGCATCATCGTCTTCCTGAGTTGCCTCTATATCGCTCACTGCTTCGACTAACACATTCAGTAGATTGGGCGATCGCGGCACTCCATCCGCCAGTTCTGTTTTGCTAGCATGTTGCAACAGCCCATCGGGCAGTTGACTGGGTAAGATGTTGGATTGCTGAAGTAGGCGATTTGTTTGATGAGAAATGGCTGCTAGCTCCTTGCCAATCCCGTGTTCTATCCCAAGTTGCCAGTGAGCCAGACGCGCTGGAGTTAAGGGTATTTCTGTTTGCAGGGATTGCTCGGCGATCGGTTGGTCAGAAGCGAAATCATCGACAGTAGCAGGCATTGCCTCTCGCTCGGTAGCTTGTGACCCTTGGTTTTCTGTGAGGCAGCCGCTTTGTGGAATCGTAGGCTCTTCCAAGCGATTTAACAGTTCCTCCGGCTGAAGCAGAACCGCAGGCTGTTTTAATTCCTCCTGCTGAAATCGCTGTAGCCTCAAAAGATTTGCCTGGGCTTGTTTGGCTAAAGTTTGCAATGCGTGCTGCAAGATCTGCCGTTGCCGAACTGATAAATCCAAAAACTGCTGCGGATAGCCTTGAGTGCAAACTTGATACGCCGCTAAAACATGCTGTTTTCGCACTGCTTGCCCCAAAGCTGATAAGTAGCCTGCGTAAGCAGTTTGAAACGCCTCTGCTAGAGTCGCCAAGGCTTGATCTAGTAGAGCAATCTCTTGTTCAATTCGTTCAACTGAAGCGGTCATAGTCTTCACAGCCTGATGTCGGCTCTTTAAGAATAGTCATCGATGCAAAAAACGGGTTGTAAAATTGCCCCATTTTTCATTCAGTTCTTCACTTAGAAAGTTGAAGGTCGTGTCACGCCACCTTCCACCGGAGTTACCCCCGTTCCAGAAAAAGGATCGGCTGTTCCATTCCAGTTGAAGTCGCTGATCCGGAGGGTGATGGAACCAATTTCTAACACTGGGTTATATCGCAGAATCACACCATAGGTACGACGACTGTACTCCAAAAAATAATCGGTACTGATGGGGTCGGTGGTATCTAAGCTAAGAGATGTGGTGAATCCGGCACGAAATGGACCATAAAGCTGCTGAATGAATGAGAGCGATATAACGCGAGTATCTACTACTCGGTCAAACAGGAAAGGCGATGCCCCACTGCCGATCGCCTGACTATAGGAAACGCTAAACGCAGTGTAGTCCAAGAAATTACGAGAGAAGTGCCCAAACTGACCTGCTAACCCAACGACTGCAAACAGATTTTGCTGCACATCACCGCTAGTGTAGTTACTATATACACCCCGCAGAGCGGTACTGAAATTGAGATAGGGCACAACCGGATTAGCAGAGAACCGTAGACCTTGATCGCGAGTGGCTGGCAGAGGTTTTCCTTGCCATAAAGTAAACGTTTTGCCTAATGCAATGGATGCCTGAAAGCGCCCTAAACTGACTCGATTATTAGTGCTTGTAGCCGACAGCAAATTTAGGCGATCGGTGTCTGAGTTGATTGACTGATAGCCCACTTGATAGTTTAAAACAACGCCCGATTGCCCCAGCAAAATATTGGGAGAAACAAACACCAATCCGATGCTGCTTTGCACGGTTTGAAAACCAAGGGAGCCATTAAACAGGCGATCGCGATAGCTATATTCCAACGCCAAAGTATGGGGACCAATCGGTGTCGCTAGAATCTGGCGAACTCGCACACTGGCACGCAGGCTATCTTCAAACTCTGCCGGGTCGAAACTGGTCAACGCCGCCGATCCTCGCAGAAAAGTACTAGGACTCAACTCGGCATCTAACCGGGTTCTCAAGCCATAATTGCTGAGGTTCCCCAACCCGATGCCGCCCCGACGATTATCTATCATCCGTTGAATGAAAATCTGGGGAAACAGCGTTAGAGATACCTTCTGTGTTTGTAAAACATTAAAAACCCCTTCTAAATAAAGCCCACCTCGATCTTGAGCATCATAGGCAAAGCGAAACGGTGCAGCATCGCGTTGGCGACGGTCTAAAACGGTGCGCGAGAATAAAAACGGCAGGGAGAAGTTTTGGTCAAATACTAATCGAGGGCGAGTCAGCTTTACTTCATCTTGTAAAGGAGACAGGCGCGTTAGGGTTGCTTTTTCCGCTTTGAGAACCAGTTCCGGTGGCGAAAAGGGATCATTGGTAATTTGAATATTAGTGGCAACCCATCCTTCTGGCGTGAAGTCAATTCGCTCTGCCTCAAACCGGAGCCGCTTGAGTTCCCCGCCTTTGGGCAGTCCTCCAGGCACACGAGTTACATCTCGTCCGGCTCCTGCTGAGATGGAAACTCCTCCAGCACCACCCGGATTTTGGAGGGGTTGCTGGGAGGTAATGCGATCGCTGACCGGACGACCCAACACCGTTTCTGTTACGCCATCGGTTGCGGCTGGAATGGATATATCTGTTCCGGCAGTGGGGATATAAATATCGCCCCGCGCCTGCTGAATATTGCCGACACCCTGAACGAAATTGAGTTCTGCCCGCTGCCCGCGTAGCACTTGCTGCCCACGGGTAAAGGCAACATTGCCCTCTGCTACGGCGATTCGATTGACCAGGTTGACTTGAACGCGATCGGCATCTACTAGACCATTGCGAAAGCGCATGATCACCTTGCCTTCCGCCGTGAATACCTGATTGCGCTCGTCATAATCGAGCCGATCAGCCGTGACTTCCACTGGGTTAACGGTTGGGCTGGTTGCGGTTTCACTAGCTGCGGTTTCCCTGGCAATCTGCCGCAGAATCGAAACAGGCACTTGATCGGTTGGCAACGGATCAACCAGCGGAACCGAATTTAGGTTTGCAGGATTTTCACTGGGCAGAATAGGCGCAGCAGGGGTAACGGATGGAGCGTTGCTAGGAGGAATCAGCAGATCTGTGGGAAGTGGCGGCGGTACTGGAGCGGCATCAGGAACTTGGGCTGTTTTGCCAAGAATTATTGGACGAGGCGATCGCTTGGCTAACCGTCTTAAATCTCTGGCGGTGAGTGAACCGATCGCATCATACACTTCGATTAACTGATCAAAAACAAAGGCTTGATCGAGCTTTTTCATCACCGCAGCTTCAGCCGTTTGGGGTAGCTTGCCGCTCACACCTGAAATGCTGTAAGACAAAGGGGCAGGTTGAGCCGTTGATACCAGGGCTGGAGCGATCGCTGGTTTGATGGGCGTTACCGCCTTTTTGATAACCTTGGCGCGATCAGAAACCGCTGATGGAGAAATCTTTTGGGTTCCCGTAGATGTCTGAGTAGCTATCTTCTTTTGAGGAGATGGCTTTTGAACAGCCACAGCAGGCGTAAACGGCGGAATGGGTGTACTGGCTGATAGCGATCGCGATGACTTATCAGCTTGCGGCTGAGCGATCGCCGCTGGAGGAGCCACTATTTTTGGTGGGCTATTGACTGGCTGGCTGATCGGCTTGGCAATGCTTTTAACTGACGCAGACAAGCTCAGTCGTCTAGAAGCACTTTCTAAAGATGACCTACAAAATTCAGGCGGTTGAGGCGAAAAATTATCCTGCGGAGGCGGAAGCGTTGTAGATGAAGCAATCGCAGTCGCAGTCTTTAAAGAAAAGCGTTCGACCTCAGAAGAGGCGATTCCCGTAGGGAGTCCTGTGGAAAGCTTCGCTAACGTTTCACGAATCGCGCCAGATGAAATGCCATCATCCGCACCAGCGATCGTTGAGGCTGACAAGGAAAATTTTGGACAGCGAATCGTCTCAGTAGCTGGGGACGAATGTAAAGGCGGCAGTTCAGCGGGCACCGGGTAGGGCATAGTTTGAGCAAACATTTAGACGGATACAGCCCACGAGCAACATCTCACTGGTGAAACAGGGGCAGTGGCAGACCACCGCCCTGATCACGCTTGCGAGACAAAGCCAAAGGTTGGCTATTCCATATCTCGGCGTTTTGGATTACGCGATGGGTCACTAGATAGGAAGCCAAAAATAAACAGCCCGACAAAGAAGGCAACCACAATGTACACAACAATCTTGAGTGTGAGCATACGAATTCTCCGAAAATATCAAAAAATAGGATGTAATGATTGGCACGAGTCAATCGCTACTCAATCATAGTGCTTAGCGAGTTTGATTAAAAAATCCTTTTCGTTAAACATTGGGCGTGACTTCCGAATCACACTTTCCACAGAAAAGATCATCTTTTAGCACTCTAGCGAACTGAATAACTCAAGCGCTTGTTTCAAAAAATCCTTCAGGCGATCGCTCACCGGAATAACCGGGCTACAGTTTCCCTCAAACAACCAATTTTCAATCGTCGAAAGCCGCCACTGTTTGCCCCGATGATCAAAACCTGCCATTTCCGCCCCAATCACCCGCTGTTCAGCGGTCAACCCATCGGTATGAAACCGAATCTGGAGCAAAATACTCCGACTTTGAAATAGCCGAGAAAACCCTGGCAAATGAAACGCAAGATCGATCGAGTCTGGATCAACCGATTCTCGCGTATCAGGATCATTTGCCCAAGGCTTTAAGTCTGCCCGTGCATCGGGAAACTCAGCCTTGAATAGATTGACGATCGCGGCAATTTTACTGGCAGTTTCCAGGCTGGTTGCCTGCTCGGCTGCATTCACTCGCGGCTCCTTTCTGGAATGGGAGATGGCAAAACAGATTAATGCAGGATTAATTAACGACAATCTACACCGTTTTGTAAAATTTGGCAGCAACTTTTAAGCATACGCTCGTTAGAAGTCATAGTGTTCGCAGAGCGATCGCAGCTTTTGCTTGAAGCGATCGCGCACACTCTCCGGCGACACAATCACGCAGTCTTCTCCATAACGAAACACTTCCCGAATTAGCCAAAACGGGTTGACGACTCGCCGGATTACTTGACGCACTTCACCAATCAGTTCGTCTGCAATGTCATCTGGCTTTGGCTCATAAGCTCGCACGAGCCAGCCTAAGAGGTGTAACTGTATGTCGATCGTATCAAATCTGCCGCGCCATTCACCGCTAATGGGAAAGATCGACTGGATGCGATCGAGCCGAAAGCATCGGTTGTGCTGGAGTTCAGGTAAGTCCTGACTATCTTCGGTTTCGTCGCACCAAATCTGGAGATAATAGCGCTTTTCATAAAACATGACTTCTGCATAGCGCACCGTGTATTCCAACACCTGACCCTGGGAGTTTTGGTAAAGCAGGTGAAAGGGCTGCTGCTGCTCGATCAATTGACCGACTTGAATCCGCCATCCTTCCATTGGTTGACTGACTTGCTGCATCAAGTCTTGACGCATGGGAGATTCGAGATTGCCTTTTTCAATCAAAAGTGTAATTACACTTTTAGCTTCTTCTAGATGATCAGCATCAACTAAATCCCGAATTGCCTGCCGTAAAGCCTTCATCTGAGATGAACTCAGGGCAAAGGGTTGACCCACTTCTAACTCACCTAGGGCGATCGCGCCCACTAAACCCGATGGACTGGGATTGCTGCCCCAAAAGATCTTCAGGCGACGAGCGATCGCGTCGAGGGCAGCTTTTGTCCCCACTGGCACGGAGAGCGTTAGGGTTTCTTTCTTTCTGGGCATTCTAAGAGAAGATCCGGAGATGTACTTGCACTAGCCGAAAATATGTGTAATAGTATTTTTCATAAGTACATTTTACCTCGAATCCAGAAAGTTTAAGCAGAATTGCAAGTTACGTCTGCGGTAACATTTTGGTCAAGTCACTACCCCATACGGTTGGATATGCCATGACCAGCACATACAAAATTACGCTGAAACCGGTTTACTCTTGCCCCGCTACGGCTGTCCCAGAAGGTGTAAAGTTGCCTCTAGGCTGGTCGTTGGCGTGGCATCAAGCAGAGACATTGAAAGCACTGCGCGACCCAGATGTGGATGTTGTATTCAACACAGCAATGACAGGTGACGGCAAGAGTTTGGCGGCATTTCTAGAGGTGTTGCAGGGAGAATGCAACGCGATCGCGCTTTACCCAACGAATGAACTTGCCCGTGATCAGGAAACCCAGACTCGAAAGTATATTGCAGACTTTCAGCCGCCCGATGATCCACGAGTGACGCGATTGAGTGGGGCAGAGTTAGAAATTTATGCTGAAAATGAAGGGTTGAGGAAAAGCGCGGCAATTGAAACGCTGACTGGACAGCGAGAGGTTTTGCTGACTAATCCTGATATTTTTCACTACTTACATCGAGGGGCTTACATCATCAAGGGGGCAAAAGGCGATAGTCCCGACAAACTTTGGAATCGCATCGACAAAGATTTTGACTTATTCATTTTCGATGAATTTCATGTCTATGCTGCGCCTCAAGTGGCAGGTGTAATCAATACAATGTTGCTCATCCGGGCAACCAATCGTCGCAAAAAATTTCTATTTCTATCCGCAACTCCAGATGAGCAACTGATTCAACGTCTCAAAGATGCTGGATTTCGCTGTCGAGTGATTGACCCACTGGAGCAAAACAGATATCAATTTCCTGAAACATCGGAACAGCAGCAGCAACTCAAAGCTGATAATTGGCGGCAGGTTGCACGAGCGATCGCCCTAAGTTTTATTCCTTTAGAACCTGTGGCAAAATCATCTGAGACTTGGCTGAAAGACAATGCAGAGGTAATTCTGCAACAGTTTCAAGAGCATCCGGGGAGTAAGGGCACAATCATTCTCAATTCGATCGCGGCAGTGAAACGATTAACCCCATTTTTTCAGTCCTTACTGCAACCCTATGGGCTGAGGGTGAGCGAAAATACTGGGCTTTCGGGAAAAACTGAGCGGGAGAAATCTCTTACGGCAGATCTGATTCTGGGAACCAGTACGATCGATGTGGGAGTTGATTTCAAAATCAATTTTCTGATTTTTGAATCCTCTGATGCTGGCAACTTCATTCAACGTTTGGGACGCTTGGGGCGGCATGATGGCTACGATCGCGATGGACAGTCGATTCAGTTTGATAGCTTTACTGCCTATGCGCTGGTGCCCAATTTTTTAGTGGAGCGTTTGTTCCTAGGTGATGAGCCAGCTTTGGTGACTGGAAATGTCTGCGATCGTCCCTTTCTCAATGCTGCCATCAACGACAAGTATCGCCAAATTAACGATTTTCGAGGTTACTACAAACGGTGGGGCGCGGTGCAATCTTTCAAACTGTGCCTTGATTTGAACCATAAGACAATCCAGCAGCAATATGCAGAGAGTCGAGAAAAGTTTCAATCTGCCTGTGAAACTGTCTTTGATACCAGTTTGAAGTCGGTCGCTGGGCGAGTGTTTGGTTGGGCAAAGGACTGGCAGAGGTTTTCTGGACAGAAGACTGGCAACCCGATCGCAGAAGATGCCTGTAGTTTTCGAGGTTCGAGTCCGTTGCAGTGTGGCATTTACGATGAGACGGAGAGCCATGAAGCCGATCGCTACAAAACCTATGATTTGCCGGGAATTTTAGGGAATTTGGAGATTGAGCTATGGACTGAAGCAGCGTTTTTGCGATCGCTGGAAGCCACTGCCAAGCGCACCGGACAACCGATTCCCAAAGGCAGATTTGCTCACTGTCTCGCCTTCATGAAGCTCAAGGCTTACCGTGAAGAGCGACTGAACTGGAAGTTTCACTTTCCTGGCACTTTAGAAAGTGTCGCAGATGCGTGGAAGGTGCAGGTTTTGAAGGGAGTTGAGATTTGGCAACCCGATAATCGCTGGGCGGGGGAGATCAATAAGAAGCTGCGAGATCGGGCACTGGTGAGCTATGTTTTGCCTCGTCCGATGAGCGAGGTGCGGCAACGGTTGCGCCTGCCGATGCACTTTCAGATTTACCCGATCAGCGATAACTATAGTTTTCATGATGCAGTAGCACCTTACGCGATCGCTTTTGGGCAGAGTGCGCTGCTGCTGGATACGTTGGCGTATCAGTTGAAAAGTAAAGGAGGCGAAATATGGATCGCCTAATAAATGAGGTGGGAGAGGGGATGACAACTAATAGATATGTCAGTTTTCAATACCTGATAGGCTTTGTAACAACCTCGGTAAACGAAGTTGCTGATTCTTACCTCTCCCATAATCAATATACCAGACCAAGAAAATTCTTGAACACGTCCTGACGTATCTTTTAAGGTTCGACTATAATACTGATGTTGTTCGTCACGGAGACACCAGTACATGTTTGCGCCAGAACCTGAGATTTATCTGCTACGCCGAATGTTCAATCGTCTATGCGATCAGCTTGAACACCGACTAGATAACTTGGAGGATCAGCAGTGTCATCAAGGAGAGCTAATTGACGACTTGCAGGGTAGAGTTGCCTACGTAGAATCTAAACAAGATAGAAGTGATGAAATAGAGCATCTAGTGAATTGGTACTCGCCTAATGGAGATCCTATTTGCAACTACTTCACCAATGGTACTCACGAGGAAGCGGAAAGTTAGATGCCACCTCAATAGATCGCTGATAGCTAATAAAGGAGACCATCCGTGAACGAACAACAACTTTTAGAGCGCATTACCGTTAATCCCCAGATTTTTGGAGGTAAACCGATTGTTAGAGGTCGCCGTCTTGCCGTTGAACACATTTTGGGAATGCTTGCCGCTGGCGATACCGTGGAAACCCTATTAGCCGCTTATCCCTGGTTGGAGCGGGAAGATATTCAAGCCTGCCTCATTTATGCCCGTCGTTTAGTCAGTCATGAGCGAGTGGAACCCTTAGTCTTGGAGATAGGAGGATGAAGCTGATGCTAGATTCCTGTGTCTGGTACGGCGTTCGTGATGCCTTAACTGCTGCTGGGTATGATGTGGTTTGGGTGGGTGACTGGGAAGCTGATCCGGGTGATGAGGAGATTTTAGCGATCGCCTACCGTGAGAGTCGCATTCTCATCACCTTGGACAAGGATTTCGGTGAAATGACGATTGTCCGTGGATTGCCTCATGCCGGAATTTTACGATTAGTTAATCTAGTTACAACTCAGCAATCTCAGGTCTGTTTACAAGTTTTGTCTCGCTATGGAGATGAACTTAGCGCTGCGGCAATCGTCACGGCTGAATTAGGTCGAGTCAGAATTCGTTCTGCTGAAAACCCATAAATTGCCGCTATCCTCCGATGGAGAAAAGGAGAGTTAAACTATGCCACCACAGGCGATCGCCGATCTTCAATCAGCCATTCCACAAATCCTGGAGCAAGTCCCTTATCTGAGACTGTTGGTTCTCTTTGGCTCACGGGCGAGAGGTGATCATTTTCCATCCAGCGATTGGGACTTTGCCTTGCTGTTTGATGAAGAACTCCGCCAGCAATATGAACCGGGGGACGGTTGGAACTGCTATCGCTCCTGGAGTGTACTTCAGCGAATTCTCGATTTAGGTGATGACGAGATGGATTGGATTGATCTGAAAAATGCTTCAGATGTGCTGGCTCACACGATCGCGGCTGAAGGAAAAGTTGTTTACGAAAAGACGGCTGGAGAGTTTGAAGCATTTCGTCGAAGATCATTGAAAACCACGGCGGAACTCAGGCAGATTTATCACAAAGAGCGAGGAGAACTGGAACTCGAATTGCAAAAGTGGGGTGTATGACCAGTATCAACCCCATTTCAATCAATCGGAAATTGAAAAGTCTGATGAAAAATCTGAATGCACTCAAGCGTTTTGAGACTATCGATTTAGAAGACTATCTCAACAACTATGAAATGCAACTTGCAGTCGAGAGAACTCTGCAACTAATCATTCAAGCATCGCTTGATGTCAATCGATATTTACTCAAGCGAGTTCATCAGGCTAAACCCAAGAGGAATGAGGTTTTTCTAACCTCAGAGCAGTATGGTTTATTAACTGCCGAGCTTAGGATTGCCCTCTCAGAGTTTGAAAGGTTTCGTGATGAGTTAGTCCATCTTTATGAAGAAATTGACCCAAATAAAGTTTTCTCTACGATTCAAAAAGCTTTAGCAATCTATCCAATCTACGCAAGACAAATCACAGAGTATATTGACTCTCTAGAAATTAATTATGACGAATCCAATGAATGATGTTGATTTCTTAGAAGGCGATTCTGGCTTGGAAGGAGAAGCAGAGCGTGACATAACCAAGCAACGCGAACTCCTGACGCTCAATCTGTTGCGAGAAGCGGTTCAATCACAAAATCCTGATGATGCCGTGATGCGGGACTTTTCGGAGTATGTGTTGCCAAATTTGTTGCGAGTGGCGATCGGGGTCACTGCTAAGGGGGGTAAATTCATGGATCGTCGCGATCAGAAAGCGCAAGAAAAGGGAGAAGTTATTCATGATCGTCACAGTGCTACAGATCAATCACTCAATACTCACTTACTGAATGGTTTATTTCCTGCCAATTTGATTGAACGTCGCTTGGCGAACATGGACACAACTATTAAACGAGTCGTGCGAGATCGAGAGCGACGCTTGATGATTGCTGGATTTGTATTGCACGATTTTGAGAAATTCAAATATTCGTGCTTCGAGAGCTTGCCGCAGAAATATCGTGAAATGCAAGACGATCCAGAGATGAAGCTGCGTGATTTATCAACTGATGAGCATCGAATAATTGTTAGAGCGATGGTGGTTGATTTGGGAATTGATTACTTTATCGATTCCAGCAATACTCAAGTTTGCCAAGAGTACATTGATGATTTGCTTGTTCTTGCATACAATGCACAGCGTCGCTGGGGAACAAACTGGAATTTCTCAGCTTATGGGCTTCAACCCACTTTAGAATGCGATCGAACATTAGGTTGTCTGGCAGATTTGACTTGGTTAGCAGATTTGCTTGCCTCAATTATCAAGCATCCTTATGATGCTGAGAATCCGAATTTGGATAAAGTGATAGGCAAAGTCAGCGATCGTCAGTTAAAACTTACTTATCACAGCATTTCTGAGAATCGGGGTGTACTGACCAATGTGGTGAACAACGCCCTTGTTGACGCGCATACCAGCTTGAATACCGACGATCGCACCAACTATGAGCCATTGTTGTACTTGCCCACAGGTGTAATTTATCTGGCTCGTAGAGATGCACCAAAGGTTGAACGGGAAGGGTTGAGCGATCGCGTTGTTGATAGCATCAAAAAGCTTTGTGCAAAGCAGCTTCAGGATAGAAAAGTCGGCTTTAGTCGCGGCAATATCTGCATGAAATATGCCGATTACTATAATCTATTCTTTGACATTCAGGGCTTGCTCCTTTTTGCTGTTGATGCAGTTCCCAGCAAAATCAGAACTAGCAAATCAGCAGATAAGTCTGCAAACTTGGCTCAATTTAAACGTAAAGGTGCTTTACCTGAGAATATTGACACTAACTTTTCAGAAGATATTCGGATTGATCATCTAGCCGAATTGGGAGCTTTAATCACTGGAAAATTCTGGAAAGAGTATCTCGATAAAGTAAAATCTTTGTTGAAAAAAGACAAAAAGCTTCCTCCACTTCCTACGATAGATCTTACGGTAGAAGCTGTACAGTTCTTGGGCTTATCTGAACATACTGCTGCAATCAAAACTTTTCAGCAACTCAAGGATACTGGAGGGATTGCGTATGATTGGTACTATATCGCTGCGAAGTATCTTGAACATAATCCAGGGCTAGAGAATGTCCGCGAAATTTCCCAACAGTTAGTAAATCGATGGCTAGAAGTCATTGATCCCATCGTTAGACAATATGAATTACCTGACGAATGGAAAGACTTACGCGAATGGTGCGATCGCGTGATTATGCTTCCGGGTGACACGCAAGATCAATCATCCACTGAGCAAGCCGATATCTTCCTGAAAGAACTTGCCAACTACAACAATGCTAAAAAGGCTGGGCGTGGACGACAACTGATTTGCTCCATTTCTCATTCGGCATATACTGTCACCGAGCAAATGGAATCGGCGGTTTTATTCACGCCCCAAGTGTACACCAACAAGCAAATGCTGGGCGGCTCCAATGCCAAACGCAATATTTCCAGTATTGCCGGAATCGAAATGATGTTGCGACAAATCTTGATGAACCAAACTCAAGCAGTGGGCAAACGCTTTGAAGATGGCAAGTACCGCTATCTCTACTTTTACCCAACCTATTACTTCACGCCTGAAACCAATAAGTTTTTGCAAAAAGCTTACAGTGGTATTGCTCAAACCCGATTTGATACCAGCATTCGCAATCATTTCATTAGTCGAGATTTGGATGTAGATTTTGGACGCGATCGCTATCAAACAGTTGATGCTTTCTTAATCGATGATGATTTAGAGCGCAAGAAACATCTGGATGAGAATGATCCGAATTTCAAGCGCGATCGCACCTTCAAACTCGCCTATCCTGACGACAAGCCATTGACCTTCTATTTCATGGCTCTACCACCAGGGAAAGATCCGACTGACACTGAATCCTGGGTGATGCCGGCTTGGTTAGCGCTTGCTTTTCCCATGATTCTGGATGTCAAAACCGTAGTTTCCGAATCACCAATCCCACCGTTCAATGATGGTGCAGAGTTTGAAGAAACCGTGTTCCTAGACAGTGCGCCGCAAGCATTTCGAGTGTTGTTGGGCAACGATCGATTTCGACTCGACCATATTTTGGAAGGCTGGAAAACGGCGAATGGAACCGAGCGATCGGCTCCATTGAACATCTTAACGGCTGCCTACGCTATTCATCTAGATGTAAACGCCAAGCAAGGAAAGGGTGGCTACGACGCGAATTGGGGCAGACTAACCGAATTGGCAAAGGACTTAGACACCAGTCCACTCTACGTCTTTTCCTATCTCGCGAAGTGGGCAAGAGGTCAAATCAATGACGTTCCTAGTGCAAAAAAGATCAAGCTCTATGCCTACCATTTCTATCCCTGTTTTGATCCCTATGTTGAGTTTGACGTAACTATGGAGAAATTGATTGTGTGTGATCAACAGTCAGCATTGAGACATCCTCAAACACTCACTGAGCTATATCGCCGTTTCTATCGTGCAGATAAGTGGTTTAATCCCAAGAGCAATGCCGTTTTGAAACCCATTAATAGGGCTTCTGATGTAGTCCTGCATGTGGATTCAAATGGCTCTAAGGGTGAAGATTTAGTCTTCGTAGTCGCAGGCAATCTGTCTAAGCTTATGGATGGTGTCCGCGCTTCTAGGACAGAAGGGCGTTGGGTGATTAGTGACCGAGAGGAGGAACGGCAAGCGATTATAGATTTTTCTCGGTATTTTGTTTGTGATGTTTTTGAGAAAGCCTTTGCAGGCGATCGCGCTCGTCTTGCAGGCAGACAGCTTAACTTGATCCGTGACACTTGCGAACTGATCTACCGCCTAGAGCAAGACCGGGAAAACCAAGCTCGACGGGCTAAAGGTGAACTTCCCGAAGGTCAGCCTGACCTTGAAACTGAATCTGAAGAAAACTAACCATTTGGAGAGCAATTATGACTTTTTTGAAGACGATCAACGCTGCTAATTCTACAAAGTTTTTCCATGAGGCAATTTCCTACAAGCCGATGGGGAAATATGTTCACTTTTTGACCGTCCGTGTGACTGAATCCTACCCTCTGTTTCAAACTGACAGTGAATTGAACAAAGCCCGTGTCCGAGCCGGAATCGTAGAAGCAACTCCAATTAGTCGTCTGACTATGTTTAAACGCAAGCAGTCCACACCCGAACGTTTGGTCGGTCGAGAACTGTTGCGAAACTATGGTTTGATGACACCCGAAGAGTGTGAATATAATGTCAGTTTTGCGATGAATAATCCTGATTGCATCATTTATGGGTTTGCGATCGGTGATTCTGGTTCTGAGAAATCAAAAGTGGTAGTCGATACCGCATTCTCCATCACACCGTTCGATGAATCTCATGAAACTTTCACTCTGAACGCACCTTTTGAAAATGGAACGATGGCATCTAAAGGTGAGAAAGATACAAAGGTAGGGGAAGTCACAAACCGCATCAATCAGCAAGATCACATTCGTCCTCAAGTCTTTTTCCCCAGCATCATCACGCTCAAAGATCCGACTGAAGCCAGTTTCCTTTACGTTTGCAACAACATTCTGCGGACTCGGCACTATGGCGCACAAACGACTCGTACCGGGCGGGTTCGCAATGAATTGATTGGGGTAGTGTTTGCAGATGGAGAAATTGTCAGCAACCTCCGTTGGACTCAAGCAATCTACGATGCGATGAAGACCAATGGTACGCTGCATTCTCCTGATCCTTTAGATGAAGATGATGTGATAGCCGCCGCGAAAACTACGATTGAAACCCTCATGGCTGAAGAATTCATTGTTCACACTGATTTGATCGGCGACAGTTTCAAGCCTCTGTTAACTGAAATCAAAACCTTGACTGGCAACGAAGAGACAATCAAAGCAGTCTTGGCACAGGCGGACAAGGAAGCAAAAGCTTATTTCGCCCAGTATGTTGAAAAGCCTAAAAAGTCGGCTGCAAAGGCGGGGTAATTATCATGACCCATCTCTATCGCTGCATATTGGAGCTTCACGACTCGATGTACTTTGCCACTCGTGAAATTGGGCGATTGTATGAAACTGAACCCATCTTGCACAATTACGCCTTGTGCTATGCATTGGGTTTAGTGGATAGCGATCGCCACTCCACCACTGTCTCCGAAGAACACTCTTACCGCTACTTTTGCCCAGAGCAGATACCTAAATACGAGGAACATCTAACTCCACTCAATCAACAGGGAATCTACGTCACTCCCGCTCGTGCCGTTCACCATACGGCGGTTCTCAACACCTGGAAGTATGCCAACAACAACTATCACGTTGAGATGGAAAAAACGCAGAAAAACATTCCCAGCTTTGGTCGAACGAAGGAGATTGCTCCAGAGAGTGAATTTGAGTGCTTCATCATCTCCGAAAAGCCTCTCACTTTGCCAAAGTGGGTTCGGCTAGGCAAGTGGATGAGCAAAGCGGAAGTAAAGCTAGAAGAATTGCCAAAACCCAAACAACATCAATCTGCTATGTTTACCTTTCCCTATCCACTCAATCCTTTAGATGTGATGTTTTCTAATCAAGTTTTAAGCTACGACACGGTGAATATGCCGCCCGTTAGTTTGATTCGTAACGTGCGGATGAACGGTGAATACTACACCTTTGAAGGCATCAAAGATCTACAAATTCCGGCTCGAATGCAGTATCGATTTAGGGAGTCATAGTTGTCTAAATCCTTTCTTGGGCTTTTTCTTTTGCCGGGTGGTTCGCTGTGCTAATAGCTCCGCTGCAAAGCCGCCTTGATCTTGCAGCATCAATCGCTGAATCCGTTTGCGCTGGTATGCCTTGACCTCAGCAGCCAGCGGATGCTCTGGGGCAATTTCGAGATGGGTAATGGAAACGACATAGCGTTGTTCGGTCTGTCCTGGTGATACGTCTAACCCACAATTGATGCCGCCAATGTCTCCTGAATATTTCACCCAATCCACGGGCAGCCAAGTATTTGCATCTACAGAATCGCCGCGATCGCTCATCGTTTTCAATAATTCTTTGCCTGCCCGAACCTGAAACGGAATCGTTGCTTCTAGCCGCTCTGTCAAGTCCTGCGCTTCCTGATAATTGTCAATCTGCATTTTTTACTCCTGATTTACTATGCCTCATAGTTTAGTTCTTAATTTGCTCCCGACCTCACCGATCGCACCCGGATATCTAACAGGTAAACATCTCCATGCGTTGTTTTTGACGCTGGTAAGTTCGGTTGATCAGAAGTTAGGCGATCGCCTGCACGAACAGCAAAAAGAAAAAGCCTTCACTCTCAGTCCATTACAAACCAGTTCTCTGTCAAGCAATCAATCTCCAAAAACTCAAAACTTAAAACTTAAAACTCAAAGCTCATTCAACTTTCTCCAATATCATCACTCTCAACCGATTCCCGCCGGGACTCCCTGCTGGTGGCGTGTTTCTCTGCTCGATGATTCTCTGTTTAGCCATCTCACTCCCCTCTGGCTCAACCTCAATCCCAGTCAGCCCTGGCACTTGGGTTCAGCAAATCTACAAATCACTAGCATTCTCGGCACCGCCCAATCCACTCAGCCTTGGGCAAACTTTAGCCCCTACGCTCAACTGTATAACCAGGCATCGGATATGACCCGCCAGCTATCCTTTACCCTGTGTACACCTGCGACGTTTCGACAGGGAAAGTATGACTCCGCTTTGCCGACCAGAGACTGCGTTTTCAATAGTCTGCTAAGCCGCTGGAATCGCTATAGCGATATCCCATTTTCTGAAACTCTGATTGAATATCTGTTTCCCAGCTTTTTTGATATCCGTACTGAACTAATTACTCATCCAGAAGGCAAGTGGGCGGGCTGTATGGGCAATATTAGCTACCGAATTTTAGGGGATGCCGACGCGATCGCCATTAAGCAACTCAACACCCTAGCAGATTTTGCCATGTATAGCGGGATTGGACGGAAAACCCCAATGGGCATGGGAATGGTCAGGCGAACGTAGAGGGAAGAGGGGAAAGGGAAGAGGGAAGAGGGGATTAGTTCGTAGACTCTAGGAGGCGTTTACGGAGGGTGGTGAGCATTTTATCGATTTCTATGATGAGCGATAAGGCTGATGCAATTTCTGATTCAGCCAAGTAGCCCAGCCTTGCAGCCAATACCAAAAATGTTTCTGTTTCCATGAGAGAACCTTTTGCAATGGACAAAAAATTTGCGTAGTCTTTTCTTGTTCCTCGGGCATTTCCTTCTGCAATGTTTGCAGGTACAGATACCGCTGATCGTGTGATTTGGGCAGTTAAGCGATAAGTTTCTGTGGATGGAAACTGAGCAGCAAGCTGATAAATTTTTACCGCCATATCCATTGATTTTTGCCAAACAATTAAGTCTCGATGCGACCCAATTTTACTCATAATTCTTCTTCACAACTCCTTCATTCTGACTTAGTCTTCCCTCTTCCCTTTCCCCTATAACCTATTCCCTTATGGACTACATCCCGATCGCCGCTCTCAATCAATACGCCTACTGTCCTCATCGATGTTGGCGGATGTACTGCCTCGGTGGATTTGTTGATAATCAATACACGATTGAAGGCACCAGCCTCCACGATCGCGTTCATACATTGGGCGAAAATCAGCGAGAAGACACCTGGCAGATTCGGGCAATCTGGTTAAAGTCGGAACAATATCGATTGATTGGTAAAGCCGATTTAATTGAAGAGATCGATGGACGCTGGATTCCAGTGGAATATAAACGCGGACAGCGGGGCGAGTTCGACAACGATGAATTGCAGGTATGCGCTCAGGCATTGTGTTTAGAAGAAATGACCGGACAAACCGTGACCTTGGGTTACATCTACTATGCTCATTCACACCAGCGCCAACCTGTCGAGATTGATGCCGAGTTGAGGCAAAACACGATCGCCGCGATCGCCGCCGTTACCAAAATCCTCGACACTGGAGCCATGCCCCCCGCCGTCTATACTCCACGCTGCAAAGGATGCAGCCTTTATCAACAGTGCCTCCCAAAAGCCGCAGACAAAGTTAGTCGATATCGAGAAGGGACATGAGAAGAAGTTTTAAGTTTTAAGTTTTAAGTTTTGAATTAGTCAAATCTAAAACTCAACATTCTCAGACTTCTCTCTTCTCAACTCAACACTCAATACTCTCAGACCTCCTTCTTCTCAACTAAAAACTCAAAACTCAACATTCAAAACTATTAATCTATGGGCACTCTTTACATTACTCAAGACGATGCGTTTATTGGCAAAACCGATGAACGATTGACCGTGAAAGCAAACAAGCAAACTCTACAGGACATTCCGCTAATCAAACTGGATGGAGTCGTTGTTTTAGGACGGGCGACCGTTTCTCCAGCCGTGGTGATTGAGTTGTTGGAGCGGAAAATTCCGCTGAGCTTTCTCACCCACACGGGGCGCTATTTGGGACGATTGGAGCCGGAGCTAACCAAAAATATTTTTGTGCGATCGGCGCAGTGGAAAGCAATCGCACCCTCAGAGCCAGCAACCCATATCGTTCAAGGATTTATTCGGGGCAAACTCAAGAACTACCGGAATACTCTTCTACGAGGACAGCGCGAGTATCCAGAACTGGATTTTGAAAAAGCATTGACTCAGGTAGAGCAGGCAATTACCCCGCTCGATCGCACTACTTCGATCGATTCACTGCGAGGCTTAGAAGGCTCCGGCAGTGCTGCTTACTTTGGCTGTTTTAATCGCCTAATTCGGGTCGATGATTTTCAGTTTGAAGCTCGTCGTCGCCGTCCACCTACCGATCCAGTCAATGCCCTGTTGAGCCTGGGCTACTCCCTGCTGCGACACGATGTTCAAAGTGCAGTCAACTTAATCGGGTTTGATCCCTACCTCGGCTATCTTCATACTCAACGCTATGGTCGTCCTTCTCTGGCGCTCGATTTGATGGAGGAATTTCGTCCCCTGGTGGTGGATGCAGTCGTTTTAAGCGCCTTGAACCGAAAAGCGATCGCACCCGCCGACTTCACTACAGAACCCCTCAGCAACGCCGTTTCCCTTACACCTGAAGGTCTCCGCATCTTTCTGCGCCTCTATGAACTCAAAAAACAATCTAAATTCAAACATCCCGTTTTGCAAACTCAATGTACTTATCAAGAATCGTTTGAAATTCAGGCAAGACTTTTAGCAAAATATCTGATGGCAGAAATCGATAAATATCCACCGTTGATTTTGAAGTAGCATCATGAACCTTGTGATCTCCTATGACATTTCTGAAGACAAACGCCGCACGAAAATTCACAAAATTCTCAAGTCTTATGGGCAGTGGATGCAATACAGTGTGTTTGAATGCGACTTGACGGAAACCCAATATGCCAAACTGCGATCGCGCCTTAGCAAGTTGATCAAACCAGATCAAGACAGTATTCGCTTCTACTTTCTCTGCGCCTGCTGCAAAGCTAAAGTGGAAAGAATCGGTGGCGAAACCATTCGAGATGAAACCATCTTCTTCGCATAACCCTCTTCCCTCTTCCTGCGCGACTAGGCAGGTGTTTTTTACTCAAATCTTGAATTACCCCCTCAATCGCCTTTCCTGTAAGCATTTCAGCGTTTCTATCTAAATTTCGATCCGCGCAAACGCTGAAAGCCTTGACTCATAAACTTCCTAGACGTTAAGCTGTGATGGTAAAACTCCATTTAAGAAATAAGAAATGCTACGATCCAAGTGATCCGCGCAACCGCACCTTGAAAACCGCATATAGTAAGGAATACAGCCACCCGCCGTTCCAAAACCCCCAAAACCCTTACAGGGATTGAAACTCATAATTCTTAAGGATCTTAAAAATGCCTTTACCGCGTTCCAAAACCCCCAAAACCCTTACAGGGATTGAAACTTGCTGTCGGTAGGTTTGAAGGGTCTTTTTGCTGGTTCCAAAACCCCCAAAACCCTTACAGGGATTGAAACGAAACAGAGTTCTTGTAAAAATCCACCTACGAGTTCCAAAACCCCCAAAACCCTTACAGGGATTGAAACGCAGGATGTTGCCGAACTCACGGAAGAAGGAGAAAGTTCCAAAACCCCCAAAACCCTTACAGGGATTGAAACAGGCGATCGCATTAAGAATCAAATACAATCCTATGTTCCAAAACCCCCAAAACCCTTACAGGGATTGAAACCTGTTCTTCCGGCTGGTCACCTTGGAAGTTCTGGGTTCCAAAACCCCCAAAACCCTTACAGGGATTGAAACCGGTAACCGGTGCGGTTTGGCAGAATACCAGTGGGTTCCAAAACCCCCAAAACCCTTACAGGGATTGAAACAACGCAATGCGGCACTACACCGCGCCAAGTGCTGGTGTTCCAAAACCCCCAAAACCCTTA
>ENA-ORBV01000954-ORBV01000954.1-microbial-mat-metagenome-genome-assembly--contig:-NODE-954-length-65927-cov-11.647532_pt1 | contig 65927 bp, 61 predicted proteins | sample MGYA00237777_ERZ505514 | MGnify/ENA primary metagenome ERZ505514 (study PRJEB26160, sample SAMN06269048) | microbial mat metagenome | isolation source: Oligotrophic lake microbial mat | place...
AGATGACGGCGGCGGTGGGGTTGGGGGCGGTTTCGACTTCGATGGTTTCCAGGAGGTCGGACATGGGGTTTCCGTGTATTAAAAAAAGCGAGAGACGAAAGAGGAGAGAAGAAAGAGGTGGACGCGCGCGGGAGTAACCGTCTCTCGTCTATCCTCTTTCGTCTTTCGCTTCTGATTTTTTTGGACGCAATGCCGACTTGGGCCGGAACGCCTTGCACACCGCCTCGTTGGTTTCGATGTATGGCCCGCCGATCAGATCGATGCAGTACGGGATGGCTGCGAACAGGCCCGGCACGAGGGCACTGCCGTCGGCGGCCTTCACGCCTTCCAGCGTTTCGCGGATCGACTTGGGCTGGCCCGGCAGGTTCACGATCAATGCGCCGGTGGCGTCGCGGCCGGTGCCGCGGTAACGGATCACGGCGGTCTGCCGCGACAGGATCGCGGTCGGCACGAACTTCAGGCTGATCTGCCGCATCTGTTCGCCGAAGCCCGGCATTTCCTTGTGCGCGACGGCGAGCGTTGCTTCGGGGGTGATGTCGCGCACGGCGGGGCCGGTGCCGCCGGTGGTCAGCACCAGGTGGCAGCCGGCCGTGTCCACCAGTTCCTTCAGCGCCGCCTCGATCGCGGGTTGTTCGTCCGGGATCAGGCGCGTGACCGCTTCCCACGCGGGGGCGGTGATGGCGCGCGTCAGCCATTCCTGCAGGGCGGGAAGACCTTCGTCCCGGTAGACGCCGGTGGCGGCGCGGTCGCTGACGGAAACGAGGCCGATGCGCAGTGGGGTCATGGTGAGGGTTACGTGGCGAGTTGCTTGACGACCGCGCGGTAGAGCGCGCGCAGGGCGTGGGGTTTGGCGCCGCTGGTCTTCTCGACGCGGGCTTCATTCGCAAGCTTGCGCAGGACGGCGGCGTCGGCGGCGGGGTTGAGGTGCATGAACTCGGCCAGGCCGGCGTCGCCGTCGGCGAGCAGCTTTGCACGCCATTCCTCGGCGAGACGGTGGCGCGCGGCGTCCTCGCGCGGGCCGGAAGCGATTTCTTCCAGCCGCAGGCGGATCGGTTCCGGTTCCACTTCGCGCATCAGGCGCCCAACGTACTGCAACTGGCGCCGGCGGCCTTCGTGCGCGGTGATCTTCTGCGCGAGCAGGATGGCGTCGAGCAGCACTTCGGGCAGGTCGAAGCTGGCCAGCTGGTCCGGGCGCAGCGCGACCAGCGCATCGCCCAGGTCCTGGCGCTCGTGCATGGAGCGCTTACGCTGGCTCTTGCTGGGCCGGTCGTACAGCGGGGAAGTATCGGAATCGGGTTCGTCGGCGTTCATTGCAGCGGCGGATCGTGAGTGTCGCGCTGGTATCATAACGGCTTTCCCGCCCGTTTCATTCCCCCTCACTCAGAGTCTCCCGCCCCGATGTCGCAGCACGCCTTTACCCTTACCCAGGCGCAGTTGCGCCAGATCGTCGCCGACGTGCTCGCGCACGCGAAGTCCCTCGGCGCCACCGCGGCCGAGGCCAAGGTCTCCGAGGGCGTTGGGCAGACGGTGACGGTGCGCCACGACGACGTCGAGACCATCCAGTACAACCGCGACAAGGGCATCGGCATCACCGTCTACCTCGGCCAGCGCCGCGGCAACGCCAGCACCTCCGATCTCTCGCCGCAAGCCCTGCGCGCCACCACCGAGGCGGCGCTGTCGATCGCGCGCTTCACCGCCGAGGATCCGGCGGCCGGCCTGGCCGATCCCGACCGGCTGGCGAGACAGACCGATGCCACGGGGCTCGACCTGTGCCATCCCTGGACGATCAGCGTGGACGAGGCCGTCGAGACCGCGCGCGTTTGCGAGGCCGCAGCCTTTGCGGCGGACCAGCGCGTGAACAACTCCGAGGGCGCCACGGTGTGGACCGAGGTGTCGCAGTTCGCCTACGGCAATTCGCACGGCTTCATCGGCGGCTATCCGACTACGCAGCACTCGATTTCCTGCGCCGTGATCGCCGGCGAGGGCGACGCCATGCAGCGCGATGCCTGGGACACCTGGACCAGCGATCCGGCCGACCTCGATACCGCAGCGTCCGTCGGGCGACTGGCCGGGCAGCGCACGGTGGCGCGCCTCGGCGCGCGCAAGATCGCCACCACCCAGGCGCCCATCCTGTACGAGGCGCCGGTGGCAGGCGGCCTGGCCAGCCACTTCATCTCGGCCGTGAGCGGGGGCAGCCTGTACCGCAAGTCGTCTTTCCTGCCGGACAGCGTGGGTCAGGCGGTGTTTTCAGATCGGGTCACGATCACCGACGATCCGGCCATTCCCAAGGGTCTCGCCAGTAGTCCGTTCGACGAGGAGGGGGTGGCGACGGTCCGGCGCGAAGTCGTGTCGAAAGGGGTGGTGCAGGGCTACTTCCTCGGCAGCTATTCGGCGCGCAAACTCAACCTGCGCTCCACCGGCAACGCCGGTGGCAACCACAATATCGTCGTGCAGCCCACGGCAGGCGATCTGGAGGCGTTGCTGAAGCAGATGGGCCGCGGCTTCCTCGTCACCGAACTGATGGGCAGCGGAGTCAATGGCGTGACCGGCGACTATTCGCGCGGCGCGGCCGGCTTCTGGGTCGAGGGCGGTGCGATCGCCTACCCGGTGCAGGAGGTGACGATCGCGGGCAACCTCAAGGACATGTACCAGCGCATCGTAGCGGTCGGCAGCGACGTCATCGTGCGCGGCGGGCGCCGCACCGGGTCCATCCTCATCGACAACATGACCATCGCCGGCGACTGACGCTGGCGCCGCAGGTGCGGACACGGGCGTAGAATCCGCCGCAGGGTTACACACAAAAAATATCGTTCACAGGAGGAGGCGTCATGCAAAGACGTTCGTTTCTGACCAAGACCGGCGCGGGGATCGCCGCCGGCATCGCCGCGGCACCGGCCATCGCGCAATCGCAGCCGGTGATTCGCTGGCGCATGGCGTCGAGCTTTCCCAAGAGTCTCGACACCCTTTACGGCACGGCCAACGACATCGCGCAGCGCGTGTCCGCCATCACCGAGGGCAAGTTCGAGATCCGCGTCTTCGCCGCCGGCGAGATCGTGCCCGCTCTGGGCGTGCTGGACGCCGTGCAGCAAGGCACCGTCGAGTGCGGGCAGTCGGCCAGCTATTACTACGTGGGCAAGAACCCGGCCTTCGCCTTTGACACCGCGCTGCCCTTCGGCCTGAACTGCCGGCAGCAGAACGCCTGGATGTATTACGGCGGCGGGCTCGACTTGATGCGAGACTTCTTCAAGCCGTACAACATCATCCAGTTTCCGGCCGGTAACACCGGCACGCAGATGGCGGGCTGGTTCCGCCGCGAGATCAAGACGGCGGCGGACCTCAAGGGGCTACGCATGCGCATCGCCGGACTCGGCGGCCAGGTTCTCGCGAAGCTCGGCGTGGTGCCGCAGCAACTGGCGGGCGGCGACATCTATCCCGCCCTCGAGCGCGGCACCATCGATGCGACCGAGTGGGTGGGGCCCTACGATGACGAGAAGCTCGGCTTCGTGAAGGTCGCCAAGTACTACTATTACCCCGGTTGGTGGGAGGGTTCGGCGCAGCTCTCCATCTACGTCAACCTGAAGCAGTGGGAAGCCCTGCCCAAGCCCTTCCAGGCGGCGCTGGAAACGGCATGCGCGGAAGCCAATATCCACACGATGGCGAAATACGATGCGCGCAATCCGGAAGCGCTGGGGCGGCTGGTCAAGGCCGGCGCGCAGTTGCGGCAGTTTCCGCGCCCGGTCATGGAGGCCTGCCTCAAGGCCGCCAACGAACTGTACGTCGAGCTCGCCGGCAAGAGCCCGGAGTTCAAGGCCATCTTCCAGGCCTGGTCCAAGTACCGCGACGAGCAGTTCCTGTGGTTCCGGACCGCCGAGAACAGCTTCGACAACTTCGTGTTTTCCGCCGTTCGGCGTACCGCCGGCAAGCCGGGCGCCCCGAAGTAAAAAGGCGCACCGGGGGCGTTGTCCGGGGAGGGACGGCAGGGACGGATGCTAAAATTCGCGCCCTGCCCATCATTACCCACGCGAGCCCGCCCCTCATGTTCTCACTTGCCCGCACCGCCGACCGCACCGATCCCGAACTGTGGGCGACCATCGTCCGCGAGTACCAGCGGCAGGAAGACCACATCGAGCTGATCGCCTCGGAGAATTACGCAAGTCCGGCCGTCCTGCACGCCACCGGCACGGTGCTCACCAACAAGTACGCCGAGGGCTATCCGGGCAAGCGCTATTACGGCGGCTGCGAATTCGTGGACCAGGCCGAGACGCTCGCGATCGAGCGCGTGAAAAAGCTGTTCGGCGCGGAATATGCCAACGTCCAGCCGCATTCCGGTTCGCAGGCCAACCAGGCCGTCTACCACTCGGTGCTGGCGCCGGGCGACACCATCATGGGGCTGTCGCTCGAGCATGGCGGCCACCTGACGCACGGCGGTTCGATGAACGTCTCGGGCAAGCTGTACCGGACGGTCGCCTACGGGCTCAACCTCGAAACCGAGGTCATCGACTACGACGCGGCGGAGCACCTTGCCCACGTCCACAAGCCCAAGCTCATCATCACCGGCGCGTCGGCCTATGCGCGGACGATCGACTGGAAGCGCTTCCGCAAGATTGCGGATTCGGTGGGCGCGCTGCTGATGGCCGACATCGCGCATTACGCCGGGCTGATCGCCGCCGGGCTGTATCCCAGCCCGGTCGGCATTGCGGATTTTGTCACCTCCACCACGCACAAGACGCTGCGCGGGCCGCGCGGCGGCATCATCCTCGGTCAGGCCAAGGACGAGCGCATGCTCAACAGCGGGATCTTTCCGGTGCTGCAAGGCGGGCCGCTGATGCACGTCATCGCCGCCAAGGCCGTGGCCTTCAAGGAGGCGATGGGCAAGGACTTCCGTGCTTACCAGCAACAGGTGCTCGTGAACGCCGGCGTCATGGCGCGCACCCTCTCCACGCGCGGGCTGCGGATCGTGTCCGGACATACCGACTGCCACATGTTCCTGGTGGACCTCCAGTCCAAGCAGGTCACGGGCAAGGATGCCGAGGCCGCGCTGGGCCGCGCCAACATCACCGTCAACAAGAACCTGGTGCCCAACGACCCGCAGAAGGCCATGGTCACCAGCGGCGTGCGGCTGGGTTCGCCCGCGATCACCACCCGCGGATTTAAGGAACACGAGACCGAGCGCGTGGCGCACGGCATCGCCGACGTGGTGGAGGCGCCGAACGACGAGCGCGTGATCGCGCGGGTCAAGGCCGGCATGCTGGCGCTGTGCCGGAAGTTTCCGGTCTACGGCTGATGCAAATGCGGGATTGGGGATTGGGGATTGGAGATTGGAGAGCGACGGACGCGCCTGCGTCCGCCTTTGATTTCAAATCCCCAATCCCCAATCCCGAATCCCGCATTTAGCCATGCGCTGCCCCTTCTGCAAATCCTCCGATACGCAGGTCATCGACTCGCGGGATTCCGACGAGGGCGACTCGATCCGGCGCCGGCGGCGCTGCATGGGCTGCACCAAGCGCTTCACCACCTACGAAACGGTGGAGCTGCGCATGCCGCAGCTGGTCAAGCAGGACGGCAGCCGATCGGAATTCGATGTCGCCAAGCTGCGCACCGGTTTCCTGCGCGCCCTGCACAAGCGGCCGGTGCCCACGCCGCTGGTGGATGACGCCATCGGCCATATCGTGCAGACGGTGCTGGCGCTCGGCGAGCGCGAGATCGAGTCGCGCCGCATCGGTGAAATGGTGATGAAGGAGCTCTACAAACTCGACAAGGTGGCCTACATCCGCTTTGCGTCGGTCTACCGCAGCTTCGAGGATGTGGACGATTTTCGCGACGTGATCCAGGAAGTCGAGCCCCCGTCCCTGTTCAAGAAGTAGCCTGGAAGTAGCCCTTATGTTTACCGCCGAAGACCGCCGCTTCATGCAGCAGGCGCTCGCGCTTGCCGAGGGCGGCCTGTATACGGCCACGCCCAACCCGCGCGTGGGCTGCGTCGTGGTCAAGAACGGCGTGGTCGTGGGGGAGGGCTTCCACGCCCGCGCGGGCGGCCCGCATGCGGAAATCCGGGCGCTGGAAGCGGCGGGTGCACGGGCCAAAGGCGCCACGCTCTACGTCACGCTGGAGCCCTGCATCCACCACGGCCGCACACCGCCGTGCGCGCCGCGCTTGATCGCGTCCGGGGTGAAGCGGGTGGTCGCGGCGATGCAGGACCCGAATCCGCAGGTGGCCGGGCAGGGCTTCGTGGCGCTGCGCGCGGCCGGCATCGAAGTGGAAAGCGGCCTGCTCGAACTGGAGGCCACGGAGCTCAACATCGGTTTCGTGTCGCGCATGACGCGCGGCCGGCCCTGGGTGCGGCTCAAGGCGGCGGCCAGTCTCGACGGCAGGACGGCATTGGCCAACGGCAAGAGCCAGTGGATCACCGGCCCGGAAGCGCGGCGCGACGGCCATCACTGGCGTGCGCGGGCGTGCGCGGTGCTCACCGGCATCGGCACGGTGCTGCAGGACGATCCCCAACTGACGGTGCGCAACGTCGAGACGCCGCGCCAGCCGCTGCGCGTGATCGTCGACAGCCGCTTCGACACGCCGCTGGCGGCGCGCGTCATCGCCGGCGGCAACGCCCTGATCGCCGCGGCGGTGCAGAACCCCGATCGGCAGCGTCAGTTCGCCGCCCACGGCGTCGACAGCGTGGTGCTGCCGAATGCGCACGGCAAGGTCGAGCTACCGCGGCTGCTGGAAGAACTCGCCGTCCGCGGCGTGAACGAGCTCCACATCGAAGCCGGCTGGAAGCTCAACGGGTCGCTGATCCGAGAAGGCTGCGTGGATGAACTGCTGGTGTACCTGGCGCCCTGCCTGCTGGGTGATTCGGCGCACGGCATGGCGGCGCTGCCGGAGATCGAGGAACTCGAAGCTCGGCGAAGGCTGCGCATCACCGACGTGCTGCCAGTGGGGGGCGATCTGCGCATTCTCGCCCGCATGAGCGCGACCTGAGCATGTTCACCGGCATCGTGCAGGCGGTCGGGTCCGTGGCGCGCACGAAGGTGCGCGGGGGCGGGCTGCGCGTGGCCATTGCCGCGGGCGGTCTCGGCCTTGCCGACGTGGCGATCGGCGACTCCATCGCGGTCAACGGTTGCTGTCTGACGGTCATCGCGCGCACCCGCGGCGGCTTCGAGGCCGACGTGTCCGCCGAGACGCTGACCTGCACCACGGGGTTTGCCGCGGGCACGCCGGTCAATCTGGAGAAGGCGTTGCGCCTGGCCGACCGTCTCGGCGGACACCTGATGACCGGGCACGTGGATGGCGCGGGCACGGTTGCCGCCTTCGCGCGGGACGGCACTTCGTGGCGGCTGGCGGTGGACGTGCCGCGGGCGCTCGCCCCGTACGTCGCCCGCAAGGGTTCGATCGCGGTCAACGGCGTCAGCCTGACCGTCAACGCGGTGCGCGGTGCGCGCTTCGAGGCCAACCTGATTCCACACACGCTCGCGCAGACGAATTTGCACGGCCTGGCGCGCGGCGCCAGGGTGAACCTGGAAGTGGACCTCATGGCGCGCTACGCCGAACGGCTGGCCAGCGCCGGCACCATCACCCAACGCCGCGCAGCGAAGCCGCGGTCCTCACGCAGCAAAGGAATCGCACGTGCACGCTGAGATTGAATACGCGCCCGGACTGAAACTGCATTACTCGATCGATGACTATACCGATCCCTGGCGTACGCCAGAGACGGTACTGATGGTGCACGGCCTGGCCGAAAGCACCGAGGCGTGGCGCGCGTGGGTGCCGCATCTCGCGCGGGACTTCCACTTCCGTGTGGCGCGCATGGACGTGCGCGGCTTCGGCCGCTCCACGCCGCTGCCGGAGGACCATCCGTGGGGCATGGACCTGCTGCTCGAAGACATCGGCCGCGTGATCGACCGCCTGGGCGGCGGACCGGTGCATCTGGTCGGCGCCAAGAGCGGCGGCTCGCTGGTGCTGCAGTTCGCCGCGCGCTGGCCGGAGAAGGTGCGCTCGGTGGTTGCCGTGACGCCGCCGGTGGTCGCGGCGGCGGGCGTCGATGCCTGGATCGCCACGATCGACACCGAAGGCGTCGTGCCGTGGGCGCGCGCGACCATGGGCGGCCGCCTGGGCAGCAAAGTCAGCGCCGCCGAGGTGGACTGGTGGACCAACCATCTGACCGGCAAGACCGCGCGCTCGACGCTGCTGAGTTACCTGCGCTGGGTGCCGGGGCTGGATATTCGCGAAGAAGTGCAGAAGATCCGCTGTCCGCTGCTCGTCATCACGACTACCGGCAGCGGCCTGCGCACGGTGGACAGCGTGAAGGCCTGGCAGGAGAAGCTCCCGCAGTCGAAGCTGGTCGTCATCGAAGGCGATGCCTGGCACGCGGCGGCGGCCTATCCGGACCGCTGCGCCGGGGAAGCCCTGGGCTTCCTGCGCGCGGCAGCGGGGCAGTGACGCGATGACCGTCAACACCACCCCGGAAATCATCGAGGACATCCGCGCCGGGCGGATGGTGATCCTCGTCGATGAGGAAGACCGCGAGAACGAGGGCGACCTCGTCATGGCGGCCGACTTCGTCACGCCGGAAGCGATCAATTTCATGGCGCGCTACGGTCGCGGGCTCATCTGCCTCACGCTCACCGAGGCCAAATGCCGCAGCCTCGACCTGCCGCTGATGGTCGCGAACAACCGCTCGCAGCACGGCACCGCGTTCACCGTTTCCATCGAGGCAGCGGAAGGGGTGACCACCGGCATTTCCGCAGCGGACCGCTCGCAGACGGTGCGTGCCGCGGTGCGCGCCGACGCGCGCCCGACCGACATCGTGCAGCCCGGCCATATCTTCCCGCTGATGGCGCAGAACGGCGGCGTGCTGGTGCGCGCGGGGCATACCGAGGCCGGCTGCGACTTCGCGGGACTCGCCGGCTGCGGCCCGGCGGCCGTCATCTGCGAAATCCTGAAGGAAGACGGCAGCATGGCGCGCCTGCCGGACCTCATTCCGTTCGCGCGCGAGCACGGCCTGAAGATCGGCACCATCACCGACCTCATCCATCACCGCAGCCGGACCGAGCGGCTGGTGGTGCGGGAAGGTGAGCGCAAGGTCACCACCATGCACGGCGCCTTCCGGCTGGTCGCCTACCGCGACAAGGCCGACAACGCCGCCCACCTCGCGCTGGTGCGCGGGACCTGGCAGCGCGGCGAGGAAGTCCTCGTCCGCGTGCACGAGCCGCTGTCGGTGCTCGATCTCCTCGACACCACCGCGGCCGAACATTCCTGGAACCTGAACGACGCGATGGCGGCCGTCGCGCGTGCCGACCGCGGCGTGATCGTGCTGCTGCACCGGCCCGAGAGTGCGGCCGACCTGCTGGCGCGCGCGCAGGGCGGCAAGGCGTTGCCTGCGCTCCGCAATGCGCTGCGCACCTACGGCATCGGCGCGCAGATCCTGAAGGACCTCGGCGTGACGCACATGCGGCTGATGGCCAAGCCGCGTAGAATGCCGAGCATGGCCGGCTTCGATCTGCAGGTGACCGGCTATCTGGAGCCGGGCCGGCCTCCCGAATAAGTCGTCAATGTTTGCCTGTTCATCCTTCCGACGGCCCGCCCACGGATTTTTCTGATTTCTCCCATGCCCCGTACCAACGTCCACGAACCGCAGGAAATCGCACCCCGCCTCGACGGGGCCGGTCTGCGCATCGGCATCGCGCTCGCGCGCTTCAACCCCGAGATCGGCAAGGGGCTGCTCACGGCCTGCACCGCGGCGCTGGCGAAACACGGCGTTGCCGCCACCGACACGCTGGTCGTCAGCGTGCCCGGTGCGCTGGAGTTGCCGATCGCGCTGCAGAAACTCGCGGGCACCGGCCAGTTCGATGCGCTGATCGCGCTGGGCGCCGTGATCCGTGGCGAGACTTACCACTTCGAGCTGGTGTCGGACCAGTCTGCGGCCGGTATCCAGCAGGTCGCGCTCGATCGGGGCATCCCGATCGCGAACGGTGTGCTGACGACCGAGAACGACGAGCAGGCCGAGGCCCGCATGGTGATCAAGGGCGCCGAGTGCGCGGACTGCGCGGTCGAGTTGGCGAACCTGCTGAAAGCGATCGATGCCCGGAACCGCTGAAAAATCGGCGTCTGAGGCGAAGCCGGCCAAGGCCGCGAAGCCGAAGCCGTCTTCGGCCCGCCGTCGCGCACGCGAGTTCGCGCTGCAGGGGCTCTACCAGTGGCTGCTGGCCGGCACTTCGCCGGAGCAGGTGATGGCGCAACTGGAAGTCTCTGAGGGCTGGGAGCGCTGCGACCGGACCTATTGCGCCATTCTGGTCCATGGCGCGGCGGGCGATGCCGGCCGGATCATTCAATTGCTCGGCCCTTACCTCGACCGCAAATTCGACCTGGTGTCGCCGATCGAGCGCGCGATCCTGCTGATCGCCGGTTACGAGCTGACGTCGCAGCCCGACGTGCCCTACAAGGTGGCGCTGAACGAGGCCATCGAGCTCGCCAAGCGTTTCGGCGGCACCGACGGCGACAAGTTCATCAACGGGGTGCTCGACAAGCTGGCGAGGAGCCTCCCTGCGGGCGCTGCCACGGCGCGCAGTTCCGCCGGCGCCTGACGAGCGTTATCACTGATGACAGTGAGACGCTCGTTCCCTCACCCCGACCCTCTCCCCAGGGGAGAGGGTGAGATTGGCACTGTTCGCTGACGCGAATAGTGCAAGTTCGATAGAGCGCCGCGGGGTCGGCTCGCCTTCCTGCTGCCGATGCTGTTTAACTCCTACCCCTTCCTCTGCGTGTTCCTGCCAGTCGTGCTGGCGGGTTTTTTCCTGCTCGCACGGGCGAGCCACGCGCTGGCAGCCGGCTGGCTCGCCGTGGTTTCGCTCGTGTTCTACGGCTGGTGGAATCCGGTTTACGTTGCGCTGCTGCTCGGCTCGATCGTATTCAACTTCCAGACCGGGCTCGCGATCGTGCGGCGCACCGGCACGCCGGCCGGCAAACGCTTGCTGGTGTTCGGTTTGGCCGCCAACCTGCTGCTGCTCGGCTGGTTCAAGTACGCGGATTTCTTCGCCGCCACGCTCAACCACGCCGCGGGCGCGGACCTGCCGCTGCTGCACATCGTGCTGCCGCTTGGCATTTCCTTCTTCACATTCACCCAGATCGCCTTCCTGGTGGACGCGTGGCAGGGCAAGGCCGCCGAATACCGCTTCACGCACTACTGCCTGTTCGTCACCTACTTTCCGCACTTGATCGCGGGCCCGATCCTGCATCACGCGGAAATGATGCCGCAGTTCGCGCGCCGCGATATCTACCGCTGGGACTGGCAGAGCGTCGCCACCGGCTTCACGCTGTTCTTCATCGGCCTGTTCAAGAAGACGGTGATCGCCGACAACATCGCGATCTACGCGCGCCCGGTGTTCGATACCGCCGATGCGCTGACCCTGGTGGACGCGTGGGGCGGGGCGCTCGCCTATACCTTCCAGCTCTATTTCGATTTCTCGGGCTACACCGACATGGCGCTCGGCCTGTCTCTGCTGTTCGGCGTGCGGCTTCCGCTTAATTTCGATTCGCCGTACAAGGCCACCTCCATCATCGACTTCTGGCGGCGCTGGCACATGACGCTGTCGCGCTTCCTCCGCGACTACCTGTACATCCCGCTCGGCGGCGGTCGGCGCGGCCCCGCGCGCCGCTACGTCAACCTGACCGTGACGATGTTGCTGGGCGGCCTGTGGCACGGGGCCAATTGGACCTTCGTCGTCTGGGGTGCGCTGCACGGGTTTTACCTGCTGGTGAACCATGCGTGGCGGGAGCTGCGGCAACGGCTGGGCTGGACGCGTAGCTACGGCCGTCCCGGTGCGTTCATGGCCGTCCTGCTGACCTTCACGGCCACGGTCGTCGCCTGGGTCTTTTTCCGCGCCGAGACGATGGACCGCGCGCTGGCGATTTTGCACGCCATGGCAGGGGCCAACGGCGTGACGCTGCCGTACCGCTGGTTTGAGAAGCTTGGCACGCTCGGCAGCTGGCTCGCGGGGCAAGGCGTGCGTTTCGAGAACACCGCCACCTTCGGGGGCGGGGCGCAACTGAACTGGCTGATCCTCTGCGCGCTGATCGTGTGGCTCGCGCCGAACAGCCAGCAGGTGCTGCGCGCGTTCAGGCCGGCGCTGGGGGTGGAGCCGGATGGCACGCAGCCGTGGTGGCAATGGCGCCCGGCGCTGCCGTGGCTGGCGGCCACCACTATTGCCGCCGTCCTGGCGGTGCTGTCGCTCACGGAAGTGAGCGAGTTCATCTACTTCCAGTTCTGATGACCCCACGCACCTACACCATCGGACTGTTCACCGCGCTCGCGCTGGTGGTGGGCGTGGTCGCCGCATTCAATCGCGTGGTCGATCCGTTCTGGTACTACCGCGACGTCGAGATCGCCGGCTTCAACGCCGACAAGCCGCGCTTCGCGCGCTTCGAGCAGCACGTGAAGCCGCAGTTGCTCGCGCGGGAACAGCCGCAGGCGATCGTGCTCGGTAGTTCGCTGGCCGAGATCGGTTTCGACGCCAACGACCCCTCTCTGACCGACGGCGGGCGCTTGAAGGGCTACAACTTCGCTTTCGCCGGCGTGGATTGGGCCGAAACGCAGTGCTACTTCCTCTACGCGCTGGACGCGACGGATCTGAAGCGCGCCGTCATCGGCATCCATCCAGGTTCGCTGCCGCGCGTGGATTGCGCGCGCCAGCGGGCGGAGATCGCAGACTTTTCGCAGGTGCAACTGTTGCTGTCGCTGCGCACGCTGCAGAACTCGGTGCGCACGGTGCTCGAGCAGGGCGCCGCCCGTGCCAGCCATACCCGCGAGGGCCGCTACCTGTATACGCGGGGCGTACCGGGTACGGCTGCGCGATTCGGGGCTTTCTTCCGCGGCCGCGCGAAGCAGGGCTGTACGGCGGAGCAGGTACCCGCCACGCCGCCGCCGGGCGAAGGGTTGGGCGGCATGGCGGCCACGGTGGAGCCTGATCTGGAAGGCCTGCGGGTGGTGATCCGTGCCGCAAGAGAGAAGGGGGTGGCACTGCGCCTCTTTGCCTATCCCCATCACGCGCTGGCGCTGGAACTCGACTTCCTGTGCGGGGAATTCGCGGCGCGCTGGGTGGCGCTGGCCGCCATCGCGCGCCTCGTGGAAGAAGAAGCACCGGACGGCAGCGTGCAGTTGTGGGCCTTCTATGACTACAACGCCGTCACGGGCGAGCGCGTGATCGGCCGTGAGCCGCTGTACTGGCAGGACCCGGACCACTTCAACCACGAAATGGGCGCGCTGCTGCTGGCGGACTTGTTCGGCACACCCTCACGGCAGGGCTTCGGCCGCCGGTTGACCGCGGCGAACCTTGCCGAGACGCAGCGCGCGCTGCGCGCCAGCCGCGCGCGGTTTCTCGCTGCACAACCCGCTTTTTACGATGACCTGCGGGCGACGATCGCACCGCTCCGCTAGAATCCGCTTCCTATGGATGCCTTTCGCAAACGTCTCTTCGCCCTGTACCTCGGCGGCGTCGTCAACGCCTACATCGGTCTCTACCTGCTGATCGAGGGGTTTCCGAGGTTCGAGCGCCAGTACACGATCTGGGTCGGCATCGCGTTCTGCGTGTTCGCGCTCGTCGATTTCGTGTTCCCGGTGTTCCTGCGCGCGCAGGCGTTGCGGCGCGCGGCCGCGAACACCACCGGCGCGCCGCCGCGCACGTGACTTCCGAGTTTGACCTGATCCGCCGCCATTTCGCGCGGCCCGCGGCTGCGTCCGGTCGTGCGCGCCTGGGGATCGGGGACGACGCCGCGCTGCTGCGCGCGCCCGCCGGCGCCGAACTCGCGGTGACGACCGACACACTATTGGAAGGCACACACTTCCTGCGCGGCACGCATCCCGGGCGTTTGGGCCACAAGGCGCTCGCGGTCAATCTTTCCGACCTCGCGGCGATGGGCGCTGTCCCGCGTTACGCGCTGCTCGCGCTGACGCTGCCGAAGGCGGACACGCGCTGGCTGACCGCCTTCTCCGAGGGGTTCTTTCGCCTCGCGCGCCGCTACGGCGTTGAACTCGTCGGCGGCGACACCACGCGCGGGCCGCTCTCGATCACGGTTACCGCGATCGGCGAAGTGCCTGCGGGTAAGGCGCTGCGCCGCGACGGCGCGCAGGCCGGCGACGATATCTGGGTCACCGGCACGCTCGGCGACGCCGCGATGGGGCTCGCCGCCCTGCAGGGGCATATCCGGCTGACGGGCCGCGCGCGCCAGCATTGCGTCGAGTGTCTCGAAATGCCGCAGCCGCGCGTGGTGGTCGGGCGGGCGCTGCGCGGGGTTGCCAGCGCCGCGATCGACCTGTCGGACGGCCTGCTGGCCGACCTCGGCCATCTCTGCGAGCGTTCGAAGCTGACGGCGGAAGTCTGGCTCGACTGCGTGCCGCGCCCTGACGAAATCAGCGCCTGCCGCACCACGGCGGTTGCCCGCCACATGCTGCTGGCGGGGGGCGACGATTACGAGCTGGCGTTCACCGCGCCGCCGCGGATGCGCGCGAAGGTCGAGCGCGCGGGCTTCGGCAACGGCGTGATGGTGACGCGGGTGGGCACCTTGAAGCGCGGGTCGGCGCGGGTGCGGGTGTACGAAGGGTCCACGCTCGTGCGGATGCCGCGCGGGGGATACGACCATTTCCGCTGAGGGGACACCGGCATCCCCGGCGGCACGGCCGGCCGCGCCCGGCCCGCGTTTCCTGCTCGCGCATCCCGCGCATTTCATTGCTTTCGGCGCGGGCGCGGGGCTCGCGCCCTTCGCGCCGGGCACCTTCGGCACGCTGCTCGCCTTCCCCATTCACTATTGGGTGATGCCGCTGGTGCCGCCCTACGCTTGGCTGGGCGTGCTGGCGGTCCTGTTCGCGCTGGGCATCTGGGCCTGCGGTCGCACGGGCCGCGCGCTGGGCGTGGCCGATCATGGCGGGATGGTGTGGGACGAAACCGTCGCCTTCCTGCTGGTGCTGTTCTTCACGCCCGCTTCTCTGCTCTGGCAGGCGTGGGCCTTCCTGCTGTTCCGCCTGTTCGATATCCTGAAGCCGCCGCCGATCCGTTACTTTGACCGCAAGTGGAAGACCGGCTTCGGCGTCATGTTCGACGATCTGCTGGCAGCCGGCTACGCGCTGCTCGTGCTGGCGGTCGCCAAGGCGCTCCTGACCTGACCACCCCTCGTATCCCCTCCTTGCCAAGGAGGGGAAGGAGCGTCAGCGGAAGGGGTGGTGCAAGCATGCCTCCTTGCCAAGGAGGGGAGGGAGCTTCAGCGGAAGGGGTGGTCGTGCTCAGCCGATTGTCGTAGCCTTCAATTATGGACAACGAACTCTACGCATTGGCGGAAGCCGCCGGTCGCGCGCTGAAAGCCCGCGGCATCATGCTCGCCACCGCCGAGTCCTGCACCGGCGGCTGGATCGGCCAGGCCGTCACGATGGTGCCCGGCAGTTCGGAGTGGTTCGACCGCGGCTTTGTTACCTACACGAACACCGCCAAGCAGGAGATGCTGGGCGTGCCGGAAATGACGCTCGCGCGCCACGGCGCGGTGTCCGAAGCAACCGTGTGTGCGATGGCGCAGGGCGCGCTTGCGCGCAGCCACGCGGGAATCGTGATCGCAGTGTCCGGTGTGGCCGGTCCTGGCGGTGGCACCGCGGAGAAGCCCGTCGGGATGGTGTGCGTGGCGTGGCTGCTGAAGGGCGGAACGCCCGTCGCGGAAACGCTGCAGCTTGACGGGGATCGCGATGCGGTGCGGAGGGAGACGGTGGTGAGGGCGTTGCGCGGTGTGCTGACCCGGGCAGGCTAGACCACTCGGCCAGAGTGCGAGCGCTCCCGAAGCACGCTCAACCCGCCTCGGACATGCGCGCGCGGAGCAGTTTTGCCGCGGCGAAGCCCAGAAGCGCGGTCAACAAACCTGCCGCCAGGAACATGGTCAGGTAGCCCAGTCCTGGCAATACCAGCGTCCACAGGATCGGGCCGATGCCCTGACCTGCGGTAAATGCGAAGGCGCCCACGGACACGCCTGCGCCGCGCGCATGGGGCGCGAGTTCGGTGACGCGCAGCATGATGCTGTTGTGCATCGTGTAGAAGCCGAAGCCGATGCCGAAAAAGCACCCGGCCGTTACGACCCAGTGGATCGGCACGGCGGCGCCGAGTAATCCCAGGCCCGCGATCACGCCGCCGACCCGGACCATGTTCCAGGGGCCAAGCCCTTCCACCAGCCGGCGGACGAAAAATCCGAACGTCATGCCGCCGATCGCGAAGCAGCCGATGACGATGCCGGCCTGCGCGGAGCCGCTCCCGAGACGCTCCAGGAGCATGCCGGCGACGAAGGGAATGATGCCCAGTATCAATATTCCCTCGGCGGCCAGTATGGCCATGAGGAGGAAGGCGCCGGGACGCGCGAAGATCATGCGGTAGCTGGCCGCCACTTTCGGCAGGGACGGACGCGAGCGCGTTTCGCGGGTGCTGTCGAGAAACCGGATCGCCAGCACGCAGACCGTGGCGACCACCACGGCGGCAATCGCGACCACCCAGCGCCAGCCGATGAGATCCACGAGCAGGCCCGCGTACAGGGCGCCGATCATCTGCCCGCCGATCATCGCCGCCAGATAGCGGCCCAGCGCGACCTGGCGGTGGTGCAGCGCGATGGTTTCGCCCAGCAGCGCGATGGCGACGGGATTGATGCCGCCCGCAAAGGCGCCGCTGAGGATGCGCGCCCCGAACACGGTGTGGAAGTCGGGTGCGACCGCCATCAGGAGCAGACTCGCCGCGACCATGCCCAGCGAAAACCGGATGAGCCGCGTTTTGCCCAGGGCATCGCCCAGCGGGCCGAACACCAGCTGCATCAGGGCGAACGGCAGACTGTACGCGGAAGCCAGCAGGACCACTTCGCTCAGTGGGACGTCGAGGTTCGTCGCCATCACCGGTAGCATCGGATCGAGCGCGCGCCAGGAGATCGACGTGGCAAATCCGCACAGGCAGAGAATGGCCAACAGGCGGAAGTGTCGTCCTTCGCTGTCCCCGCCTGGCTGCGGCGTTTCGCCGGAAATGCTTCGCACTTCTGCAGTTCCTGAGCCGGACGCTTTATCTGAATCCGTTGGCTGGTTCGATGGGCGGGAAATCATTCGGGGGTGATTGTATCGGCGACGAGGCCTGCACGGCGTCCGCCACCCGCCAGGGATTTTATTCTCCGGACTCGACTTTGGTATCGTGAGGGATAGGCATCAACAAGTGCATTAGCCGCCTGGCCGCGCAAGACTATCCCGCGGGTGGCATCCGGTTGCGGCTGCAATGAAGCCCTTGCATGCAGTGACGGTCGTCGCTGCTGCCGTCGTGGTTACTCTTACAGCAAACGTCGTTGAAGGTCAGTGCGGTAATCCCGCGGCGACGGCGCTCGGATTCACGGCGCAACGAGCATTCTGCGCAGGTGGGCGATCGCGCCGGGCAAGCCGCGTACCTTCATGATGCGACCCTTCGTGTCGTAGTCTTCGGACAGCACGCGTGCATGCTCGTGCACTTCACCCAGCAGTCCCTGTTTTCCGTACGGCAGCACAAATTCATCCTCCACCATGGAGGCTTCGAAGAACGCGATGATCGTCTCGCGTAACGCGGCCACATTCTGCGGTGACTTCGCGGATAGCAGGATGGCGCCGGGGTGCTTCGCGCGCAGGGCGGCGCGGTCGTCTTCGCTCACGCAATCGATCTTGTTGAGAATCAGGCGGGAGGGCACGGCGTCCGCCCCAATCTCCCGCAGCACGCTGCGGCTCACTTCGAGTTGCGATTCGTAGGTCGGATCGGACGCGTCGACGACGAAGAGCAGGAGTGATGCTTCGAGCGCCTCGTCGAGGGTGGACCGGAAAGACGCGACGAGGTCGTGCGGTAGCTTCTTGATGAAGCCGACCGTGTCCGAAACGAGCACGCGCGGCCGGGTCTCCGGCGCCAGCGCGCGCACGCTCGTGTCGAGCGTCGCGAACAGCTTGTCCGCGACCAGCACCTCGCTGCCGGTGAGGGCGCGCATGAGCGACGACTTGCCTGCGTTCGTGTATCCCACCAGCGCGACCCGAAGCTGGTCGCGGCGCGCATGACGACGCTGCTCGTTGTCGCGCAGGACGTCCTTCAGCTGCGCGTTCAGCTCGGCGAGACGATCGCGTATCTTGCGGCGATCGGTCTCGAGATCGGACTCGCCGGAACCGACGCCCTGCTGCCGGCCGCTGCCGGCGACGGCCTCCTGCAGTCGCGGCGAAACGTACTTCAGCCGCGCGATCTCCACCTGTAGCCGGGCTTCCCGGCTGCGCGCATGACGATGAAAGATCTCCACGATGACGCCGGTCCGGTCGAGCACCTTCGCCCCGGTTGCGCGCTCAAGATAGCGCGCCTGGTTCGGGGAGATCTCGTGGTCGAGGATCACGAACTCCGGCTTTCGTGGCGCCTCCGCATCAGGTGCCGGCTGCGGCACCTCCGGCTGCTTGTCTTCGGTGCCAGCGAAGCGCTCACGGGCCTTCGACTTCTGCGGAATGGCCATCGATCCGACGACCCCCGTCCCGCCGGTGAGCGCCGCAAGTTCCGCGAGGCGCCCCTTGCCGAGCACGGTCGCGCCACCCAGCCCGGGGCGTTTCTGCGACAGCGTGCCGACGACTTCGTAACCGAGCGTTTTCACGAGCCGGCCCAGTTCCTCAAGGCTCGCGGCGTGGGCTACATCGTCGACGCCCGGAGTTTGAATGCCGATCAGGATCGCGCGCGGGACTTGTACGGTGGTTTCCATGATTGAGGTGTAGCACAGATCGCGCGGCAATACGGGAGGTGAGAAACAAACGCTGTTGTCATCGGCGGTGGGCGCAAGGAAGGCTCGGCGAGAATGGCAGGACGAAGCCCCTGGCGAATACCTCTTCAGCCGCAACCGAAGCCGGAAGGTCAGACCCTGGATACTTTCACGACGCCGGGTGGCGGCAGTGATGCGCTGCTGTCAGCTGATGACGATTGGCTGCGGGGGGCTCGCGACAGGTAAGCTACTCACTATCATGATCTCCCTCCCGAACAATTCCGTCGTTCCCGCGCATTCCGTCCTGACCTGGACCAAGGGGGGCACGACGACCTCCGTGCGCTGGCGTTCCGAAAATGGCACGCCACCCCCCAAGCGCATGGTCGTCGCCGATGACATCATGACCGCCGATGCTGCCTATCAGCTGGCGAGCAAGGGCACGGCGCTGCTGTGGCTGGGCGATTTCCAGAACGCCCGCCAGTTGCTGAATGCACTCGCGCGACGCGTGGACGCGAACCCCCGGAAACGCAAAGGGCCGAAGGCGCCCGCGGCCTTCGCGCAGGCGCCGCCGCCGGCGCCCCCCCTGTCGATGACCGAGACTTTCCACCGCCACCGCATGGCGCAGGCGCAGCGCGCGCATACGCTGGGCATGCTGATGATCCCCTTCGACGCGGGCCACGTGATCCCGCTGCGCCGGGCGCCCGACGTGCGGCAGGCGTGCGCGGAGGCCTACGGCACGGCGGACGAACCGTATGCCGTTTCGATGCGTGAGCTGCTGGGCCTGATCGGCGCGCACGAATGGCGGCGCAAGGGCCTGGAGATTCCCGCGTTGCAGGCCAGCATCCATCCGCACTACGGCGTGTTCGCGCCGCTGCGCAGCGAATACGTGGCACTCGTTGCCGATGCGCCCCTGCCGTCGGGCTGCGATCTCGCCTTCGACATCGGTACCGGCACCGGTGTGCTGGCCGCCGTACTCGCGCGCCGTGGCGTGCAACGCATCGTTGCCACCGACCGCGATCCGCGCGCGCTGGCCTGCGCGCGCGAGAATCTTGCCCGCCTCAAATTCGCCGGACGGGTGCAGGTGGTAGAGGTCGATCTCTTTCCAGAGGGACGGGCACCGCTCGTGGTCTGCAATCCGCCATGGGTGCCGGGACGCGCGAGCTCGGCGCTGGAGCGCGCGGTTTACGACGAAGAGGGGCGCATGCTGCGCGGCTTCATCGCCGGGCTGGCCGCCCACCTCACGCCGGGCGGCGAAGGCTGGCTGATCCTGTCCGACCTCGCCGAACACCTGGGGCTGCGCACGCGGGCCGAACTGGAAGCGGCCTTCGCGGCCGCCGGGTTGAAGGTGCTCGGGCGCATGGACGCCAAGCCGTCGCACAAGAAAGCCGCCGATGCCGCTGATCCGCTGCACGCCGCGCGCGCGGCGGAGGTAGTGTCGCTGTGGCGCCTCGCGCCGGTCTAACCCGGCGCATACGACCATCGCCGGCCTAATCCGGCGCATAAGACCATCGCCGGTTTGAGGGCTCACGCGGGTTTTTTGGTCTTGCCCCGGAACTCGCACAGATCGCGGATCGTGCAACCCGGGCACTCCGGGGTGCGCGCCTTGCACACGTAGCGACCGTGCAGCAGCAGCCAATGGTGGGCGTTCAGCAGGTACTGCTCCGGCACGAACTTGAGCAGGCGCTCCTCAACCTGCAGCACGTTTTTGCCGGGTGCCATGCCGGTGCGGTTGGAGACGCGGAAGATGTGCGTGTCCACGGCCATGGTCGGCTGGCCGAAGGCGGTGTTGAGCACCACGTTCGCGGTTTTGCGGCCGACGCCGGGCAGCGCCTCCAGCGCCTCGCGCGTGGCGGGTACCTCCCCGCCGTGCCGTTCGAGCAGCAGCCGGCAGGTCGCGATCACGTTCCTGGCCTTGGTGCGGTAGAGGCCGATGCGCTTGATGTGCTCGGACAGGCCGGCTTCGCCCAGCGTGGCGATGGCCTGCGGGGTGGCGGCGGCCTTGAACAGCTCGCGGGTGGCGAGGTTGACGCTCTTGTCGGTTGCCTGCGCGGACAGGATGACGGCAACCAGCAACTGAAACGGGTTGGCGAATTCCAGCTCGGTGGTTGGGTGCGGATCGGCGGCGGCCAGCCGCTCGAAAATGGCCTTGCGTTTGGCGGGATTCATGGGGAATTCATGTCGGCCGGCGGGGGCGCATGCCGTTGACATCCCGGCGCGGGCGCTCTTAACTCGGGGTATCGCCGGTAATAATACGCACTGCCGGGCGATGGCGGTTCCGCTGTCCGTGAACAAGTGCGCGGTTTCCGGCGCCGTGCCGGTCTCCGTGCATGGTACGGGTTTTGCGGGACCAAGGGCATCACCGGCGCAACACCCGCATCGGATTTACATGCCCAACAAGAACCAGAAAAGACGCGACCAGGAGATCACCAGCTACTTCGCGATGCAATCGAGCCCGCACTGGCTGGCGCTCGGCTTCGTCGTGCTTCTGCTGGTCGCCGCCATCGACTACGCGCTCGGCACCGACGTGCGGCTGACGGTCTTCTACGTGGTGCCGCTGCTGCTGCTGACCTGGACCGCGGGCCGCGCCTTCGGCCTGCTGCTGGCGGCGGTGGCCTGCCTGAGCTGGACGCTGCTCGATTACAACACCGGGCGCTTCCTGGATCAGCCGCGCTACCTGTACGCGGAATGGGGGCTTACGTTCGTCACCTTCGTGCTGCTGGTGATCGGCCTGACCGCGCTCAAGGTCTCGCTGGCGGAAGCGCACTTCGCCTCCCGCCGCGACACGCTGACCGGGCTCGTCAACAAGGGCGGCTTCTACCAGGTGGTGAGCGCCGAACTGGAAGTCTGCCGCCGCTACCGGCGCACGCTGTCGGTGGCCTACATCGACTGCGACAACTTCAAGCAGGTCAACGACCGCTACGGCCATCATGTCGGCGACGAAGTGTTGCGCATCGTGGCGCGCACCATGGGGCGCAAGCTCCGCGCGTCCGATCTGCCGGCCCGGCTGGGCGGCGACGAGTTCGCCGTCATGCTGCCGGAGACCAGCGCGGAATCCTGCCGCCTGGTGGTGGAAATGATGCAGCAGCGCCTGTTGACCGAAATGCAGGCCCATGGGTGGCCGGTCACTTTCTCGATCGGGATCGCCACCTTCATGCGCATGCCGCCCTCGATCGACGACATGATCCGGCTCGCCGACCAGCTCATGTATTCCGTCAAGAACACCCGCAAGGGCGACATCCGCCAGGAAATCTTCGGCTCGACGGTCAAGAGTTAGGCCGGCCCGCCAGCCGCGCGCCCGCCCGTGCCACGGCGCGCGCTACCGTATCCCGCTTGAGCGCCGACGCGGCTTCCGCCTTCGCGTCCGCGCGCCGCTGCCGTTTGCGGCCGAGGCGCCGATTGCGACGCGCGTAGCGTGCGAGGGCTTCGCGCCCGAGTATCAGCAGCGCCGCACGGTCCGGTTGCGCAGGCAGCGGCTGCATCGTGATGCAGTCGGTCGGGCAGGGCGGCACGCACAGATCGCAGCCGGTGCAGTCTTCCGCGAGCACGGTATGCATACGCTTCGCTGCGCCGACGATGGCATCCACCGGGCAGGCCTGGATGCACAGCGTGCAGCCGATGCACCAGGCCTCGTCGATCACCGCCACGGCCCGCAGTTTCACCGGACCGCAGGCAGGGTCGAGCGCGGTGGCGGGCAAGTCCGTGACACGGGCCAGCGTGCGCAGGCCTTCTTCACCGCCGGGCGGGCAGCGGTTGATGGCGGCTTCGCCGCGCGCGATGGCTTCCGCGTAAGGCCGGCAGCCGGTGTAGCCGCACTGGCGACACTGCGTCTGCGGGAGTTCGGCGTCGATCGCGTCCGCGAGTGCGCCCGCACCCGCACCCGGCGTCATCGCAGTGCGTCCGCCACGGCGGCGTACGGGCGACCCGCATCCGCCGCGAGATCGGCGTGCGTGACGTGCCCATCGTGCACCTGCAGGCCGGGAAGCAGCGCCGGTTCCCGGGCCAGCGCCTCGCGTAGACCGTGGCGCGCGAGGACGAGTGCGTACGGCAGGGTCGCCTGCGCCAGCGCAAGCGTCGCGGTGCGCGCCACCGCCGACGGCATGTTCGGCACGCAGTAATGCAGGACGCCTTCTTCGACGAACACGGGTTCGACGTGCGAAGTCTGACGCGAAGTGTCGGCGATGCCGCCCTGGTCGATGCCGACATCCACGATCACCGAGCCGGGCCGCATGGCGCGCAGATCCTCGCGATGGATGAGCTTCGGCGAAAGTTTGCCCGGCAGCAGCACGGCGCCGACGACGAGATCGGCGCCGCGCACGGCTTCGGCGAGCGCGGCGGGCTCCGCGGCGCGGGTGATGAGGCGCGCGCCGAACAGCGCTTCAAGGCGCCGCAACTGGACGGCGCTCCGGTCGAGCACGGTGACGGTGGCCCCCATGCCGAGCGCGATGCGCGCGGCGCCGGCGCCCACCATGCCGCCGCCGATGATCGTGACGTGCGCGGGCGGCACGCCAGGCACGCCGCCGAGCAGCACGCCGCTGCCGCCGTTGGGCATCTGTAGCGCCCACGCGCCGACCTGCGGGGCGAGCCGTCCCGCGATGTCGGACATCGGGATCAGCAGCGGCAGGCTGCCGTCGGGCGCGGTGACTGTTTCGAAGGCGAGGGCGCTCACCCGGCGCTCGAGCATCGCCGCGAGCAGCGGCGGATCGGGTGCGAAGTGGTGGTAGCAGAACAGGATCTGGCCCGGATGCGTCAGCGAGAACTCGGACGCCTGCAGTTCCTTCACCTTGATCACGAGGTCGGCGTCGTAGGCGTCGGCGGCACCCGACACGATCTGCGCGCCGGCCGCGCGGTAGGCGTCGTCGGTCAGGCCGACCGCAGCGCCCGCGCCGGTCTGCACGCGGACGGCATGGCCCTCCGCCGCAAGCGCGTGCGCGCCGGAGGGGGTGAGGCCGACGCGGAACTCCCGGGTCTTGATCTCCTTCGGTACGCCAACACGCATGTCAGTCCTCCCCTGCGCAGGCGGCGCTCGCCGCTTCGCGGATCAGCGGCGGCCCGCCGTAGATGAACCCAGTGTAGAGCTGGACGAGGCTCGCGCCCGCATCGAGCATCGCGCGCGCGTCGGCGCCCGAGGAGATGCCGCCCACGCCGATGATCGGCAGCGCGCCCCCCAGCGCCCGCGCGAGTACCGCGACGACTTCGCGCGAGCGCGCGGTAAGCGGTGCGCCGCTCAGGCCGCCGCTTTCTTCCGCATGCGGCAGCCCCTGCACCGCATAGCGCGAAACAGTGGTGTTGGTGGCGATGACGGCATCCATGGCATAGCGTTGGAGCAGGCCGGCGATCTCTACGATCTGCTCCGGCTCTAGGTCCGGCGCGATCTTCACGGCCACCGGTACGCGCCGGCCGTGCGCGGCGGCGAGCGCCTCGCGTTCCGCACGCACGGCGCCGAGCAGGCGTTCCAGTGCCGCGCCTTCCTGCAGGGCGCGCAGGTTCTTCGTGTTGGGCGAGGAGATGTTGACGGTGATGTAGTCGGCATGCGTGTAGACGGCGCGCAGGCAGGTAACGTAATCGTCTTCGGCGCGCTCCACCGGGGTGTCGAAGTTCTTGCCGATGTTGATGCCCAGCACGCCGCGGTAGCCGCGCGCGCGGGCCACCTGCACGCGTGCCACCAGGTGCGCGACGCCCGCGTTGTTGAAACCCAGGCGGTTGATGAGGGCGCGCGCCTGCGGCAGACGGAACAGGCGAGGGCGCGGATTACCGGGTTGCGGGCGCGGCGTGACGGTGCCGATTTCGATGAAGCCGAAGCCCAGGGCGGCCAGCGCTTCGATGTGGTCACCGTTCTTGTCGAAACCGGCGGCGAGGCCGACGGGGTTCGGGAATTCCAGGCCCATCACGGTACGCGGACAGCAGATCGCGGCGGGGGCGGGCAGCTTCGCGAGCAGGTCGAGGCCGGCGCAGGCGACGGCATGCGCGCGTTCAGGGTCGAGCGCGAAGAGCAGGGGCCGTGCGAGGGCGTAGAACATGCACGGATTGTACCGCGCAGCAGCATGTGCGGATGGTACCGTGTGGATGCACAGCGGGTGGTCGGGCCAATGCCCCGATCGGGTTCTCCGCTCGTGGTGAGTTTGCCGAACCATGAACGGACAATGGTGCGAAATCAACGGGCTGAGCCGTCCAGGCCTTTGACAGTCATCGCGCGAGGTCACGTGAAAAGCGCGCCGTCGAACTCCAGTCGCACGGGGGGGGCGGACATCCCAGAACACTATGCCGAGGGAGGCAAAAGGCGAGAACTGACCCTAAAGTTGAGACGCGGATTGTTGGTATTGAGACGTCAACAGCCAAACAGGCCAAGAATCAGATCAAGGCGCGAGAGCAAAGCAAACGGGCATACCCGAAAGAGGCGTCAGTCGAGTTGAATGTTTTCGCGCTTGATCACCTCGCCCCAGGCGGCCGTCTCGGCGCGGATGCGCGCGGCAAACGTCTTGGGGTCGATCAGCTCTGGCGTGCCTTGCACGCGCAGTTGACGTAACGCATTGGCGTCGTCGCGCATCGTGACCAGCGCGCTGTAGAGCGTGTGGATCACCGGTGCGGGGGTTTGAGCCGGCACCATCAGCCCCAGCCAGAACGGCACGTCGAAGCCTGCGTATCCGGCCTCAATCATCGTCGGCACCTCCGGCAGATCGGGCCAGCGTTGAGCCGTGGTCACCGCCAGTGCGCGCAGCTTGCCCGAGCGGATGATGGGCACCGAGGACGGCGTGGCGAGGTGCGCATCCACCTCCCGCGCGAGCAGCGCGAGGTGTGCGCCGGAGCCACTCTTGTACGGCACATGTACCGTGCGGATGCCCGCGCGGTTGTTGATCATCTCGAAACCCAAGTGGCCCAGATTACCCGCCCCGGCCGAGCCGTACGTCAACTGGCCGGGCTTGGCACGCGCCACCGCTACCAGATCGGCGACCGAATTCACCGAAGCCGTGAGCTCGCCGGCCGGGTTGATGGTCAAAATGAATGGTGCCGACACCACCATCGTCAACGGCGCGAAATCGCGCTCCGGCTGATAAGTGATCTTGCGGTAGATCTGCGGGTTAACGGTAATGCCGCTGGAATTGGTTGCCAGCAGCGTGTAGCCATCGGCAACCGCGCGCGCCGCCTCCGTGGCGCCGAGCACCCCGTTCGCGCCCGGACGGTTAACCACCACCACCGGCTGGCCGAGTTTGACCCGCAGATGCTCTGCAGCAGCACGCGCAATCGAGTCCGTCGAACTGCCGGGCGGAAAGCCGACGATGATGCGCAATGGCTTCGTTGGAAACGCCGTACCCTGCACATCGGACTGCGCTTGCGCGTTATCCGCGGCACCTGCGGCACCTGCGGCGAACAGCGCCAAACCTGCAGCGAGCAACAAGCGGCGGGTTGAGTCCGAAGCGTTATTCATCATGGGGCGCCGATTATAAAATTGGACGCCCAGTGTAGCCCAGCGAATAGGAAATTTAAACCACCATTTTTCTATCGGCGACTATATCGACGGCCCGGCACACGGTGAATCGCACGGTGTTTGGTGAAAAATTTTCCCCGCTCGCCACTTGAAGAAGGGTAACCATTCTGATGAACAAAAAAGGAACCACGACGACCACAAAAAAGCTATAGTTATCCACAGTTGAATAGATTGAGATTAGCAAAAGCGCCTGGTCAATTTTCAACCGGCGCAAACAAGGCAAGACCATGAGCTGGCAACCCGAACTCGACGAACTACGTGCGCGCCAGGCACTGGCCTGGCAGATGGGCGGCGCTGACAAAGTGAAGCGCCAGCACGACGGCGGCCGGCTGACCGTGCGTGAGCGGGTCGATGCTTTGGTGGATCCCGGCAGCTTCCGCGAGATCGGCGGCATCGCTGGCAAAGCGAGCTACGATGTGGCGGGCAATCTCACCAGCCTCATGCCGGCCAATTGCGTTTTTGGCCGGGCTGCGATCGATGGCCGACCGGTGATGGTCTGCGGCGATGATTTCACGGTGCGCGGCGGCTCGGCGGACGCGACGATCAAAGAGAAGACGGTCATGTCCGAGCAGATGGCCAACGAGTTTCACCTCCCGATCGTTCGCATCATCGAAGGCTCGGGGGGCGGCGGCTCGGTGAAGACGATCGAGACCACCGGGCGGGCCAATTTGCCCGGACGCGTTGGTGGCACGCAGGGCTATTATCTAGCGACGATCAATCTCGGCACGGTGCCTGTCGTAGCACTGGGGCTGGGCTCCGTTGCCGGGATAGGCGCGGCGCGGCTCGCGGCAAGTCACTATTCGGTGATGACCAAGACCACCTCGGCCATGTTCGTCGCCGGTCCGCCCGTGGTGGAGAGGATTGGTCAGAAATTGACGAAGCAGGAGCTGGGCGGATGGGAAGTCCAGACCCGAGCGGGTGCGGTGGATCACGCGGTCGTTACGGAACAAGAGGCGTTCGCCTGCACGCGGCGCTTCCTGTCCTACCTGCCGTCCTCAATCTACACCACACCGCCGGTCGTGCCTTCCGATGATGACCCCAACCGCCGCGATGAAGCGCTTATCAAGGCCATTCCCAAAGACCGCCGCCGCGTCTACAAGATGCGCGGAATCGTCGAGACGCTCGTCGATAAGGGCAGTTTTTTCGAAATGGGCGAAATGTTCGGCCGCTCCATCATCACCGGCCTCGCACGCATCGATGGCCACTCCGTCGCCGTTATGGCCGGCGATCCTTATCACTATGGTGGCGCGTGGACCGCGAATGCCTGTGCCAAAATCATCCGCTTCGTCGATCTCGCCCAGACCTTTCACCTTCCCGTCGTGCACCTCGTCGACTGCCCGGGCTTTCTCATCGGGCTGGAGGCTGAGAAGACTGCGACGATCCGCGCCGGCGTGCGAGCCATGGCGGCGATCAGTCAGACCACGATTCCCTGGTGCAGTATCCTGGTGCGCAACGTCTTCGGCGTTGCCGGTGCACTTCATCAGCCGGCAGGGCGCTTGTCTCTGCGCTATGCTTGGCCGTCCGGCTACTGGGGATCGCTGCCGCTGGAAGGCGGGATCGAAGCGGCCTACCGTGCCGATATCGATGCCGCGCCCGATCCGAAGGCCAGGCACGCGGAGATCGAAACCCGCCTGAACCTGCTGCGCTCCCCGTTTCGCACGGCCGAAACCTTCTGGGTCGAGGAGATCATCGATCCGCGCGAGACACGGAAGCTGCTGTGCGAGTTCGCGCGACTTGCCGAGCCCCTACTGACGCCGGGACCGGCTGCATTCACCATGCGGCCGTGAGGAGCGGACGAACGACATGCAATGACGCAGTGACGCTGTCGACACTGAGCTATGACGCGCTGGCATGAACCATAGGACAGGCACGCACCGCGAATCGCGAGCCGGTGTGGAGCTCTCGCCGCGCTCAGTCCACCTTCGCGCCTGATGCTTTCACCGCTGCAGCCCACTTGACGATCTCGGCGCGTATGAATGCGCCGAGCTCTTCCGGCGTCGAGGGCTCGGGCGCCGCACCCTCGTTCAGCAGCAGTTGGTGCACCTCGGGCGCTTGCAGCACGCGAATGAGCGCGGTGTGCACTTTGTCGACGATCGGGCGCGGCGTGCCGGCGGGCGCGACCATGCAGTACCACGAGGAAACATCGAAACCCGGCAACCCCGATTCCATCATCGTCGGAACATCGGGTATGGCCGGTGAACGTTTTGCGCTCGACACCGCGATCGGGCGCAACCGGCCCGACTTGATGTAAGTCATAAAGGATGCCGCCGAACCCACGACCATGTCCACTTCGCCGGATAGCCCCGCTATTGAGGACAGGCCCGAGGACCTAAAAGGGATGTGGGTGATCTGGATACCGGCGGCCATCGTGAACAGCGCGACCACCAAGTGGCCGGAGGTTCCGCTGCCGGCTGATCCGTAATTCAGCTTCTTCGGGTAGGCTTTGGCCAGAGCGATCAGTTGCGTCAGATCGCGCGTCGGCACCGACGGATGCAGCAACAGCACTTGCGGCACCTTCAGGATCATGGAAACCGGTGCGAAGTCCTCGGCCGGGTTGTACGGCAGCTTGGAACCGTAGAGGCTGACGTTGATTGCCAGCGGGGAAGCGACACCGAGCAGAAAGGTGTAACCGTCGGGTGGTGATTTCGCCGCGATCCCGCTGCCCAGGTTGCCGGCAGCGCCCGTACGATTGTCGATGATGATCCGCTGGCCCAGGATCTTGCCCAGTTCGTTGCCCACGATACGCGCCACGACATCGGGTCCGCCGCCTGGAGCGAAGGGGACGATCCATCGGACTGGCTTGTACGGATACTCTTGCGCATGCGCCCAGGTGCAAAGCGACGCGACGATCAATCCGGCTGCGACAGGTCGTTTCAGCAACTTCATCGGACCGCGTCCATTGACAAGTAACCTCAGGGTACCGTATTTCACTACTGCCCGATGATTAATCGACCAGATTTAGTTGGTTGCTGTCGGTGATTATTTCGTCATTGTATTGTGAATAATCAAGTAGTTGATCCATTGATGTTTTCTCAAAAAGAGCGAGACTGAAGACCTGTAGAAGTGCCCTGATGTCTAACCCGCAGGAGAGACGATGCGACTGGTGGCCCTGATTGCAATTGCGATGTCGCTGGCTGCCAGCCTGAATCCATGTTCTGCAGCGCAACCAGCAGTTGGAACTTCGAGTTATCCCGCGAAAGCTATTCGTATTGTCGTTCCATACGCGCCAGGTGGAATATCGGATCGTTTGGCACGATTGGTCGGGCAGGAACTCACGGTTGCATGGTCGCAGCAGGTTCTTGTTGATAACCGGCCGGGCGCCGGCACGAATCTGGGTAGCGAGTTAGTTGCCAAAGCGCCACCTGACGGATACACACTGCTGTGGGCGGGTATTGCCAACACTATTGGCCCGGCGCTCTACAAAGATTTGCCTTACGATCCGATCAAGGACTTTGATTGGGTGACCAATATGGCAAAAGTCCCGGTGCTAATCGCCGCACACCGGTCTTTTCCTGTAAAAAATGCCCGCCAATTAATTGAACTCGCGAAACGACAACCTGATGCAATCGCGTTTGGTACTGCCGGTATCGCGACATCAGGCCATCTTGCTGGTGCATTGTTTAATACTATGGCTGGCGTGCGTCTGACGCATGTGCCGTATCGCGGTGCCGGGCCGGCACTGGTCGACTCCCTGTCTGGACAAATCCCGCTCTACTTCGGCGCGATGGCCTCGCCCGTGCAGCATGTGAAATCTGGTCGACTTAATGCCATTGCAGTGACAACCCTCAGGCGTTCCGCTGTTTTGCCAGAGGTGCCAACGCTGGATGAGCAAGGCGTGAAGGGTTTTGAAACTGCCACTTGGTATGGTGTTGCTGCACCTGCAGGAACGCCCAAAGACATCGTCGCCAAAGTCGCTGCTGAGATCGCGCGCATCATCAAACTGCCGCAAGTTCGCAGGGGCCTAGAGAGCGAAGGTGCCGATTTTGTTGGAGACACACCTGATGAAATTACAGCATTTGTAAAGCAGGAGATTGCGAAGTGGAGCAAGGTAGTCAAGCAATCCGGATTAAGGGCTGAATAAATCCGGCGCGGACTAAATTTGGATTGCCGTTTTATCTGAAACGGTATGAACTCGATCAGCATGATTGGTGAATGTAAAATGTCCGAATCACGAACTGGCAATAAACCCGATCTTTCCCGTTTGCTTGACCCCTCGGCGATTGCAATAGTCGGTGCCTCGACCAATCCGAAGTCTATCAGCGGACAACCGCTTGCCCATATGCTGGCCTGCAGTTTTGAGGGCAAACTCTACCCAGTCAATCCGAAGCGGACCGAGGTGCTGGGGGTAAAGGCCTATCCCGATGTGTTGTCCATTCCTCGCCCTTGCGACGTAGCAGTTATCGCCGTCAGGCGCGAACATGTTCCCGAAGTGCTGGAGCAATGTGGTCAGGCAGGCATTCCCTACGCTGTCATTCTGACAGCCGGCTTTTCCGAAACGCATACGGAATCGGGGGCGGAAATGCAGCATCGCCTTGACGCGGTCATTGCGAAAAGCGGTGTACGAGTGGTTGGTCCCAACTGCGTGGGCGTGATGAACGTAATCAAGCGGGCCTACATGGCATTTGGTGGTGCCTTGTCGGATAAAACGCTCAGGCCGGGACCTCTTGCCATCGTTTCGCAAAGTGGCGGGTTCGGTCAGTCAATGATGACGTTCGCCAATGCGCATGGCGTCGGCTCGAATTATGTGGTGTCCTGCGGCAATGAGGCGGATCTGAGTTTTTTTGACTTTGCACACGACTTTCTCGATCGCGATGAAGTCAGAATGATTGCCACCTACATGGAGGCGACCACGGAAGGCAAGCAGTTGCGTGAACTTGGGCGACACGCGCTTGAAGTTGGCAAGCCCATTCTGATGCTGAAGGTCGGAAACGGTGGCGCTGGACGCCGTGCGGCCTATTCTCATACTGGGAAGCTAACTGCCGACTACACGTTGTTTCGTACCACGTTCCGCGAAGGCGGATTCATTGAGTTCAACGATCTCGATGAGATGGTGGACGTAGCCCGACTTGTGATGGGCGGTAAATATCCCAAGGGCCGCAATCTCGGCATTCTGACTGGGTCGGGGGGCTGGGGTGTGCTCATGGCTGAGCAATCCGAAAAAAACGGCCTACACCTGCCCAGTACCTCGCCCGAACACCAGGCGAAGTTGCATGCTCTGAAATCGACGTTCTCGTCGGTTGAGAATCCGATCGACATGATGGCCAACTATGCGGATCAATATAAGGCCATCGAGTGCGTCATGGATGATCCGGCGTTCGACATGTTTTTGGTGCGTTCTGCGACTGGGCCCGATGTGGGTATATGGGCGGATCGGTTTATCGAGACCGCCGCCAAAACAGACAAGCCGATGATTATCAATTGGTCATCCATTCCGACTCGACATGTCGATGTTCGGGAAAAGCTTGAGCGAGCAGGATATCTGTGCACTAACTACGCAGGGCGCGCAGCACGTGCTGCTGCGATCTTTGCCGATTTTGCGATCAAGCAGGATCGATTCCGAAAGAGTGCGCATCAGGTTACTCGTCCAATTGAACAGCAGGTCCTTGATATCAAGACTGGGAGTGGCGCGTGCTCAGAGCAGGTTTCAAAGTCGTACGTTGAGCGTTATGGCGTTCCGGTTACGAGCGAGGCCCTGTTGTCACTGGAAGCGGTGCTGGCTCTTGATAAATGTCCGGTTCCATTCCCGGTTGCGGTCAAACTGGCTTCGCCTGACATTCCGCATAAGACCGAGGCTGACGTAGTGCGCCTCAATATCAGTTCAATTAACGATCTTAAGCGTGCAGCGCAGGAGGCTTATGACAGTGGTCGTCGTTACGCTCCAGCCGCGAAGATTGACGGCATTTCAATTCAGGAGATGGCCAGCGGCGTTGAGGTGATCATCGGCGCGGTCAACGATCCCCAGTTCGGGCCGTATGTGATGGTCGGTCTCGGCGGTGTACTGACCGAAGTGCTGGGCGATGTTGCGCATCGATTCGCGCCAGTCGAACCGGATATGGCTCGCGAGATGCTCGGCGACCTGCGTGGACGAGACATTCTGAAGGGAGTGCGTGGGTCGCCGCCCGCTGACATTGATGCACTTGTTGATGTGATTGTGCGGGTGTCGTGGCTGATAAAAGATCATGCCGAAGTGATCTCCGAGATAGACATTAACCCGCTGTTTGTGCGGCCTGCAGGGCAAGGTGTGGTCGCTGCAGATGCACTCATCGTTCCGGTCAACAAGAAAGGATCTATCGAATCATTCAGGAGTAGGTAATGAGTTGGGAACCTGAAATAGAGGAACTGCGGGAGCGTCAACGATTGGCGCAGCAAATGGGCGGAGCTGAGCGGGTGGCCAAACATCACGCCGCCGGCAAGCTGACCGTGCGGGAACGTGTCGAGCAGTTTCTTGATCCCGATTCGTTCCATGAGATCGGTAGTGTGACGGGCAAGGCGCAATACGATGACAGGGGGAAAATCACTTCCTTCACATCGAGTTATCTTGTCATGGGGCGCGGACGGGTAAACGGGAAGCCAGTCATCGTGGCCGGTGACGATTTTACGGTTCGGGGTGGTTCATCTGAGGGCGGCGGCAAGGATAAGCTGCTGCGGGTTGAGGCGATGGCGCGCGATCTTCGCTTGCCGCTGATTCGTCTGGTCGATGGAACTGGTGGTGGCGGTTCCGTGCGTACTACCGAAGTGCTGGGTTACATGAAGTGCCCAAGCCTGCTTGGATGGGGGCTGGCGGTGCAAAACCTATCTACCGTGCCAGTGGTGAGTTTGGCGCTTGGGTCGGTCGCCGGGCTGGGTGCCATGCGGGTGGCAGCAAGCCACTATTCGCTGATGGTCAAAGATACCTCGCAGATATTCGTTGCGGGGCCGCCTGTTGTGAAACGTATCGGGCAGGACTATACCAAGAATGAATTGGGAGGCAGTCAGATTCATACCCGAAACGGTACGGTTGATGACGAAGCGGCAACTGAAACAAAGGCCTTCGAAATGGCGCGGAAGTTCCTGACTTATCTGCCGCCGTCCGTTTACGAATTACCGGATCGCACCGAACCTGCCGACGATGCCTCGCGCATCGTTGAGCCGCTGATTGAGGCGATTCCGACAGATCCTCGCCAAGTTTACAAGATACGTCCGATTATCAATTCTGTGGTCGACAAGGACTCCTTCTTTGAAATCGGGCGCCTTTGGGGACGTTCGATCGTGACAGGCTTTGCACGACTGGACGGATGGCCGGTAGCCGTGATGGGAAGTGATCCCTATTTCTATGGCGGCGCATGGACTGTGGATGCGGCACGCAAGATCCGTCGGTTTGTTGATCTGGCGCAGACATTCCATCTGCCTATGATGCACTTGGTGGATTGCCCTGGTTTCATGATCGGCCTTGAGGCTGAGCAGACCAGCGCGGTGCGCTTTGGTATGGAAACGATAACAGCTATCAATGAAAGTACCATTCCCTGGTGCGGCATTATCATGCGCAAGTGTTTCGGTATTGCGGGCGGTGCACACGTTAACAACGCACGGTATTCGATGCGCTACGCATGGCCCTCGGCGGAGTGGGGATCGCTGCCGGTCCAGGGCGGCCTGGAAGTGGCGTATCGCGCCGAGATCGAGTCGGCGCCGGACCCGCAGGCAAGAATGGCGGAGATCGAAGAACGTCTGCGGCTGTTACGTTCGCCGTTCCGCAGTGCAGAAGCCTTCAACATTGACGAAATCATCGATCCGCGCGAAACGCGTCGTATTCTCTGCGATTTCGCCAACGTTTCAGCGGGGGCAAGAGTGGCTGGACCCCCAAGCTTTGGTTACCGGCCCTGATATCGAACCGACGGAGGAATCATGCACCGTATTGGAAAATTACGCTTCAGCCTTGTTGGTGTACTGACGGGTTTTTCAGTCTTCCCGGCGTTCGCACAGAACTATCCTGAACGTGCGGTTCGCATGATCGTGCCGTTCGCTCCGGGTGGTACCACCGATGTTCTGGCTCGAATTCTCGGGCAACGTTTGAGCGAAAATCTGGGTCAACAGGTTCTTATAGATAACCGCGCCGGTGCCGCTGGTAATCTCGGCACTGCCATTGCGGCGAAGGCGCCGTCCGATGGCTATACGCTTTTGTTGGGCGTGGTGTCGCCACTGGCGATCAACGTTAGCCTGTATGGAGACAAGCTGCCGTATAGCCCTGTACGTGACTTTGCACCGATTTCGATGATCGCCAAAGTTCCTCAGGTCATTGCGCTACACCCGTCGGTCCCTGCGCGCACTGTCAGTCAGCTCATTGCGCTGGCCAGGGCGCATCCTGGCAAGATGACATTTGGCAGTGCTGGAAACGGCACCTCCAATCACCTTGTTGGTGAATTGCTGAAAACCATGACCGGCATAAAGATGGTGCACATTCCCTACAAGGGGGCCGGTCCAGCCTCGGTTGCCGTGTTTTCGGGGGAGATCGATATGATGATTTCCGGGCCGCCAGCCGTGATGGGTTTCTTCAAGCAAGGGCGCCTGTATCCGCTGGCTGTCACCAGTGCAACGCGTTCACCGTCGCTGCCTGCTGTACCGACGATGATTGAGTCTGGACTACCTGGGTTTGAGGCGACCGCATGGTACTGCATGATGGCGCCGGCGGGAACGCCAAGACCGATTGTTGATGTCGTTCGGTTGGCGTTGATCAAGGCACTCGATTCACCTCAAGTCAAGCAGCGGTTACTCGACGAGGGCGCTTCGCCGGAATCATCTACGCCGGAAGAGCTCGGTGCCTTTATCAAGGCCGAGATCGACAAGTGGGATAAGGCGGTGAAAATTGCCGGTGTAAAGCTTGACTGAACCCAGCACTAAGTCCGTTCTTTCATGGGGCGTATCGGACAGTTTCGGCCACGCATAAAGCTTAACCATTAACCCTCTAGGGTCAGGTTTTGCCTTTTGCCCATGGCACATGGCAGGCCCCGCAACGATTCAGATCGCCGGCCTTTATCCGCATCGCGCGAATGAATGGTGTCAGCCACACAGCGAATTTGTGCCGCGCAGTCCCTGGACACTGGACAAGCTCAGGGCGGGCGGCGTTTACACAGCCGCCGGCGGGGCGATCGCCTGCCAGCGGCCGTCGACCAAGCCCTGCATCGGCTGGAAGCCGATCTTGTAGGCCATCTTGCGGCTCTGGGCGATCCAGTAGCCGAGGTACAGGTAGGGCAGTTCGAGCGAGCGGCAGAGGTCGATCTGCCACAGGATGTTGTAGGTGCCGTAGCTCGCGCCGATCACCTCGGGGTCGAAGAACGTGTAGACGGAAGACAGGCCGTCCTGCAGTTCGTCGACGATGCTCACCATGCGCAGCACGCCGTGGTCGCGGAATTCGACCAGCCGCGAGTCGACGTTGCTCTGCAGCAGGAAGTGGCGGTACTGCTCGCGGCTGTCCTGGTCCATGCCGCCGCCAGCGTGGCGCGTGGACTGGTAGCGCAGGTAGAGATCGTAGTGTTCGGCGCTGTACTTGAGATCGAGCGTGGTGGCGGTGAGGCCGGCATGGCGCTGGCGGGCGCGGCGCTGCGCGCGGCTCGCCTGGTGCTCTTCCACCGCTACCCGTACCGGCACGCAAGCCCGGCAGGCATCACAGTAGGGGCGATAGGTGAACGCGCCGCTGCGCCGGAAGCCGGCCTTGACCAGTTCGCCGTAGACCGGGCCGTCGATCAGATGGCTGGGGGTGGCGACCTGTGAGCGCGCCATCCGGTCCGGCAGGTAGCTGCAGGGATAGGGGGCCGTCGCATAAAACTGCAGGACCGACAGCGGAAAATCATTCAGCAGGCTCATCGTGGAAATTCCATGCGCCGAGCGCCTCCCCTTGGTCCGCACAGTTTACCAACTCCGCGACGCGGCGCGTGAATTCGGCGCGCGGGAGTTCGCGGGCGCCGAGCGAGGCCAGGTGGGCGGTGGCCATCTGGCAGTCGATCATGCCGACGTTCCGGCCTGCGAGGCGGCGCACGAGGTGCACCAGCGCGATTTTCGAGGCATCCGTCACAAGCGCAAACATCGATTCGCCGTAGAACATGCGGCCGAGGGCCACGCCGTAAAGGCCGCCGGCGAGTTCGCCGGCGATCCAGGTTTCCACCGAATGTGCGATGCCGGCGGCGTGCAGTTCGCAGTAGGCCGCGATCATCTCCTCCGTGATCCACGTTCCGGCGTCCGGTCCGCGCGGCGCAGCGCAGGCGCGCATGACGGCCTCGAAGGCCGTGTCCATACGGACTGTGTAATCGCTGCGCGCGAGGCGCTTGCGCAGCGAGCGCGACACTTTGAGTTCGGCCGGGAACAGCACCATGCGCGGATCGGGGCTCCACCACAGCACCGGCTGGCCGTCGCTGAACCACGGGAAGATGCCGTGGCGGTAGGCGTCGGTCAGGCGCGCGACGGACAGGTCGGCCCCCGCGGCGAGCAGGCCGTTGGGCTCGCGCAATGCGCTCGCGACGGCGGGAAAGGGATCGGAGGTCTGAAGCCACGGAATCACGAGGTGGACTTTACGCGATGCCGGCTTGGTGCTGGCACTGCTGGAACTGGAGCGGGTCCGTGCGCATGGCGGTGAACTCAGGCGCGGATCAGGGGTCTTTTTAATCATGGCGCGTATTTTTTTCTCTATCTGGCTGGCGATGCTCCTGGTCCCACCCGTCGGTGCAGCGGCGCAGTCGGTCGATTACGCCCACACGCTGGAACAGGCGCGCGAACTGGGCCGCGAGCCGGTAACGCCTGCGAAGGAGGCGGAGGTTGGGGCACCGCCGCGCGCATCGGTGCTGGACGGCGCCCGCGCGCAGCCCTTCGGCGTCAAGCCGGTATTGCCCAACCCGGGCAACCGTCTTGGCGTGCGCGTGGACACCGAGGCCGCCGCCGGACTGCGGCCGTACCTCGCAGCCGATGTCGAGGCGCCGCGTCTGTTGGACGGCCTGCCGGCGCCCACGCTTGAACTGGGCGCCTCGGTGCCCACCGATCGGGATGGCAGCGTGTCCGCAGGCGTGCGGCAGACGCCGCCTGCCGCGGGCGTACCTGCGCCGCCGCCGGTCTTCCAGTTCGGCATCGAACGCCGGTTCTAGCGCCCCCCCCCGGTGAACCGTGGGGGTCTGCCCCGGGGTTGATGTACGTCAATCGGTTCCGTTTCGGGCGGCCCTACCATGGCGACCTTCACGGTATCGCCTTGGAAATCCGGATGATTCCCCGTCATAGCTCTGCCGCACGAGTGCGCGGCACCGGGCCCGCTCGAACCCGCTGCGCGGATGCCCGGACGTGATGTCGGCTATCGCTTCTGATCCCTACGGCTGTTTCCACTGCGGCGAACCGGTTCCCGCGGGCGCGCGGTGGTCGGCGGTCGTCGCCGGCGCGCCGCGCCCGATGTGCTGCCCGGGCTGCGCGGCGGTCGCGGACGGCATCGTTGCTGCGGGACTCGAAAGTTATTACGCCACGCGTGAGCGGCCAGCGCTGCGCGGTGAGCGGGTGCCCGGTACCGGGCCCGACGTCTACGACCTGCCCGCCGTCGCGCAGCGCTACGTGCGGCCCGCCGCGGAGCCGGGCGCCAGTTCTGAGAGCGAAGCCTCGCTGATGATCGAGGGTACAAGCTGTTCGGCGTGCATGTGGCTCGCCGAGCGGGCGCTTGCGCGCACGCCTGGGGTGGTGGCCGTGGACGCGAACGCCGCGCAGCGGCGCATGCGGGTGCGCTGGGATGCGCGCACCGTGGGTTTGTCCGGCCTGATCGCGGCGCTGCGGGCGGTGGGGCTCGATGGCTGGCCGTATGAGCCCGCGCGGGCCGAAACCGCGCGCGTTCGAGAGCGTCGCGGCCTGCTGCTGCGCTTCGCGGTGGCCGCACTGGGAATGATGCAGGTGATGATGTACCTGCTGCCCGTGTATCTCACCGACGGCGAGATGACGCCGGACGTCGAGTCGCTCATGCGCTTGGCGAGCCTGCTGCTCACGCTGCCGGTGATCGGGTATTCCGCGCTGCCGTTTTTCACCGGCGCCTGGCGCGATCTGCGCGAGCGGCGGATCGGCATGGACGTGCCGGTGGCGCTCGGCATCGGCAGCGCGTTCGCCGGCAGCGTGGTGGCCACGTTTACCGGCAGCGGCGCGGTGTACTACGACTCGATCACCATGTTCGTGTGCCTGTTGCTGGGCGCGCGCTGGCTGGAGTCGCTGGCGCGCGGACGCGCTGCGGAGGGCATCGAGCGCCTCGCGCGCGCGGCGCCGCCCGTAGCGGAGCGCGTGCGCGCGGACGGCAGCACCGAATCCGTCGCGCCGGAAAGCCTGCAGCCCGGGGACCGGGTGCGCGTGCGGCCCGGGGCCGTCGTGCCCGCCGACGGCCTGGTGTCGGAAGGCGAGGGTGCGGTTGACGAAGCCTTGCTCACCGGCGAAGCGCGGACCGTCCCCAAACGACGGGGCGACCGCGTGCTGGCGGGCGCAATCAACCAGGCAAGCGCGCTGACGCTGGAAGTGACGGCCGTCGGCGATGCGACGCGGCTTGCGGGCATCGTCCGCCTGGCCGAGCGCGCCGCTTTGGCGCGCCCGCCGGCGGCGGTGCTGGCCGAACGCGCGGCGCGTATCTTTCTGACGGCGCTGCTGGTGGTGGCTGCCGGCGTGGCCGTCGCGTGGAGCGTGATCGATCCGTCGCGCGCGCTGGCGGTGACGGTGGCCGTGCTGGTCGTCAGTTGTCCATGCGCGCTGTCGCTGGCGACGCCGGCCGCTTACGCCGCGGCGGCGAGTGCGGCCGCCGCGCGCGGCATCCTCGTCGTGCGCCCCGGCGCGCTCGAGACGCTCGCGCGCGCCACGCATTTCGTATTCGACAAGACCGGCACGCTGACGGCCGGCAAGCCGCGCGTGATCGGCGTGGTCACCATCGGCGGCGCGCAGCGCCTGGACTGCATGGACCTCGCGGCGGCGCTGGAACGCGACACCGAACATCCCTTCGGCGCTGAACTCAAGCGCGTTGCCGGCCCGTCGCGTCAGACGGCGGAAGCGGTCCGCTACACGCCGGGGCAGGGCATCGAAGGCACGGTCGGCGGCCTGCGCCTGCGCATCGGGCGGCCCGAATGGGTCGCTGAACTGGCGGGGCCGCTGCCGCTGGAGTGCGCGTTCGTCGCGTCCGACGTAAGCGCGGTTGCGTTGGGCGCCGCGGGCGAGTGGCTGGCCCTCTTCACGCTGGCCGACGCGCCGCGCCCGGAGGCGCGGGCCGTGGTGCAGGCGCTGATCGCGAGCGGCGCACAGGTATCCATGCTGTCGGGCGACCGGCCGGACGCGGTGGCCACACTCGCCGCGCGGCTGGGCATCGCGGTGGCGCGCGGCGCGGCGACACCGGAGGACAAGCTCGCCGCGGTGCGCGCGTTGCAGGCGCAGGGCGCGGTGGTCTGCATGGTGGGCGACGGCGTCAACGATGCCGCGACGCTCGCGCAGGCCGACGTTTCGCTCGCCATGGGCGAGGGCGCGGATCTCGCCCACGCCGCGGCTGATTGCGTGCTGCTCTCCGGCCGTCTGGGCACCGTGGCCCAGGCCGTCGAACTGGCACGCCGCACGCGTAGCATCGTGCGCCAGAACCTGGCGTGGGCCCTGCTCTACAACGTTGTGGTGATTCCGCTGGCCGCGTTCGGCTGGGTCACGCCGCTGGCTGCGGGCGCGGGCATGGCGTTATCCTCGCTGGCGGTGGCGGCCAATGCGCTGCGCCTGCTGCCGCGCACCGAGGGCGCCGTCCCGTCGGGCGCGCCCGCTACCCTCAAGCTGCAGCAGTCGGTCTGATCGCCATGGACATCGTTTTCCTGCTCGTGCCGCTCTCTCTCGTGCTTGCCGCGCTGATCGGCTTTGTATTCTGGTGGGCACTGGCGAACGGGCAGTTCGACGACCTCGAAGGCCCGGCCCACCGGGTGCTGACGGACGAGGAACGCCCGCCGGACTGATGCCCCGTCAGCCGCGCAGGCGGTGGGCGAGGGCGAGCGCGACGCCCAGCAGCACCAGCGCGCCGGCCTGGTGCGAGGACGCGAGCGCCAGCGGCACCCGCAGCAGCAGCGTGGCGATGCCCAGCGTGACTTGCACGGCCACGGCGGCGAGCAGCACCACCGCGAGCGCCCGCGCGGCCGCGTCCCGCGCGCGCCACCAGACCCCGGCAGCCAGCGCGAGCGCGCCCGCCGCCACCATGTAAGCAAGGAACCGATGGTTGAACTGGATGGTCGTGGCGTTCTCAAAGGCGGAAATCCACCACGGCGTCATCGCCCAGGCGTCCGGCGGCAGGAAGTCGCCGTTCATCAGCGGCCAGGTGTTGTAGAGATAGCCCGCACGGATGCCGGCCACCAGCCCGCCCGACAACGCGGTGGCGAACGCCAGCGCCACGAACGCGATTCCGGCCATGGCGAGTCTGCCGCCCGACCGTTGCGGGCGGTGATCGCGCCGCACGTCGAGCCATGTCCATACCAGCGCGCAATAGATCGCGAGCGCGAGACCGAGGTGCGCGGTCAGGCGCAGGTGGGACACCTGCGGATTGTCGAGCAAACCGCTCTGCACCATCAGCCAGCCGACCGCACCCTGCAGGCCGCCGAGCGCGAAGATGCCGGCGAGGCGCCACGCGAGCCGGCGGCTGAACGCGCGCCGCCACAAAAACCAGGCGAAGGGGAGGAAGAACACGACGCCGATCGCACGGCCGAGCAGGCGGTGGAAGTACTCCAGCCAGAAAATACCCTTGAACGCCTCGACCCCCATCCAGTGATTCTTGAGTTTGAATTCGGGCGTGAGCTGGTACTTTTCGAACATCAGCTGCCAGTCGGCGGCCGACAGCGGCGGGAGGGTGCCGACGAAGGGCTGCCATTCGGTGATCGACAGGCCGGAGTGTGTGAGGCGCGTCAATCCGCCGAGGACCACCATGGCGAACACGAGCAGGCAGCAGACGACCAGCCAGGCGGCGACGGGATGGCGCCAGCGAGAGTCAACGAACGGTTCAGGAATCGGCATTGCGAGGACTGTTGAATCGGCACTTATTTTAACCGTTACGCGCGCGATTCATCGATGTGACAGCGCGGGTGAAAGGCGTGCGTTGTCCAGTCGGCTCGGCGCGCGCGTGCCGCCGCTTGCTACGCGCCGGTGTGTCGCTAGGGCTAGGGGCGTCTGACGGGGGTGCCGAGCAGATCGGCGAGTGGCGTGTGCGGCTGCACCAGATCCGCCAGGGTGTGCCGGTCGAGCACGTCAAGGAAGGCGCGCAGGGCATCGTTCAGAACGCCGCGCAGTGCGCAGGTGGTGTGGATCGGACAGTTCCGGTTGCCGGGCTGGAAGCATTCCACCAGCGCGAGGTCTTCCTCACTGCTGCGCACGACATCCCCGAGGCTGATCTGTTCGGGCGCGCGCGCGAGCCGCATGCCGCCGCCCTTGCCGCGCGTGGTTTCCACGTAGCCCTGCTTCGCGAGATGGTGCACCACCTTCATCAGATGGTTCTCCGAGATGCCGTAGGCGGTCGCGATGTCGCCGATGGTGGAACGGCGGTCCGCGTGAAGGTGCACGCCGAGGTAGATCAGCGCGCGCAGGGTGTAATCGGTGTAGATCGTCAGCCGCATGAAGGTCCGGCGCCGTCGCGCGCCTGCGCGCGGCGGCTGCTGCACAAAGTTCGGTTGCCGCTGATTCTAAGCCGGTTTCTTGAAGATGCACGCGAAATACATCTTCAATTGATGTAGATCAAACCGCTCCGCCGCCACCACCCTTAACGTGCGCCCAGACACAGGAGCCAAGGGGGGCGGGCGATGGCGACGGAGCGGTATCAACAATGGTCGGTGGTGACGGCGAGCACGCTCGCATTCACGGTCTGCTTCATGGTGTGGATGATGTTCGCGGTCATCGGCATCCCCATCAAGCAGTCCCTGGGGCTCAACGAAACCCAGTTCGGCATCCTGATTGCCACCCCGGTGCTCACCGGCTCGCTGATCCGCCTGCCGCTCGGGATGTGGACCGACCGTTTCGGCGGGCGCATCGTGTTCTTCATCCTGATGCTCGCCACGGTGATCCCCATCTGGATGATTTCCTGGGCCACCGAATTCTGGCACTTTCTCGTCACCGGCCTGTTCGTGGGCGTGGCGGGCGGTTCCTTCACCGTCGGTATCGCCTACTGCGCGCGCTGGTTCCCGCGCAACCGGCAGGGCTTCGCGATGGGCATCTTCGGCGTGGGCAACACCGGCGCCGCCGTCACCAAGCTGGTCGCGCCGACCATCGTGGTCGCGTATGGCTGGGCCATGGTGCCCAAGGTCTACGCGGTGCTGATGGCCATCACGGCGGTGCTCTTCTGGATCTTCACCTTCACCAACCCGGCGCACACGGCCGCGGCCAAGCAGGTAACGGTCAAAGAGCAGTTGATGGCACTGAAGGACCCCACGGTCTGGCGCTACAGCCAGTACTACTCGATCGTCTTCGGCGGTTACGTGGCGCTGTCGCTGTGGATGACCAAGTACTACATCTCCGAATACGGTTTCGACATCCGCATGGCGGCATTGCTGGCCGCCGGCTTCAGCATCCCGGGCGGACTGCTGCGCGCGATCGGCGGCTGGTTCTCCGACAAGTACGGCGCGCACACGGTCACCTGGTGGGTGCTGTGGGTGGGCCTGGTCTGCCTCTTCTTCCTGTCCTACCCGCAGACCGACTTCACGATCCAGACCGTCTCCGGACCGAAGACCTTCCACCTCGGGCTCAACCCGACGGTCTTCACCATCATCATGTTCACCATGGGCATCGCCTTCGCCGTCGGCAAGGCCTCGGTGTTCAAGTACATCTCGGACGACTATCCGCACAACATCGGTGTGGTGTCGGGCGTCGTGGGCCTGGCGGGCGGCATGGGCGGCTTCATCCTGCCGATCATGTTCGGCGCGCTGGTGGACCTGACGGGCGTGCGCTCGTCGGCCTTCATGCTGATGTTCGGCATCGTGTGGGTGTCGCTCATGTGGATGTACTTCACCGAGGTGCGCCCGATGGGCGCGGAACTGAGTTCCAAGCACCCCGAACCTTCGCATTTCTCGTAGTGGGCGGCGTGCAACAGGTTCGCATCAACCACCAACGGGAATCACCATGAGCAATGCCGGGCAAGCAGTTTCGTCAGGGGTGGCGGCCAAACGCGGTGCCCCCGACATCGAGAAGTGGGACGTCGAGGACGAGGCGTTCTGGGCGTCCACCGGCAAGCGCATTGCCTACCGCAACCTGTGGATCTCGGTGCCCGCGTTGCTGTGCGGCTTCGCGGTCTGGGGCATGTGGGGAATCATCACGGTGCAGATGCTCAACCTGGGCTTTCCGTTCACCCAGGCCGAGTTGTTCACGCTGACCGCGATCGCCGGCATCTCCGGCGCGACCATGCGCATCCCGGCCTCGTTCCTGATCCGGCTCGCGGGCGGGCGCAACACCATCTTCCTGACGACCGCAATGCTGCTCGCCCCGGCGCTCGGCACCGGCATCGTGCTGCAGCACAAGGACTGGCCGCTGTGGGCCTTCCAGCTGATGGCGCTGTGGTCGGGCGTGGGTGGTGGCAACTTCGCCAGTTCCATGTCCAACATCAGCACTTTTTTCCCGAAGCGCTTGCAGGGCACGGCGTTGGGCATCAATGCGGGCATCGGCAACTTCGGTGTGACGACCATGCAGGTCGTCATCCCCCTGGTGATGACGATGAGCCTGTTTGGCAGCTTCGGCGGCGATTCAATGGTGCTGCTGAAAGACAGCGGCTGGATTCTCGGCAAGATCAAGGCCGGCACGCCGACCTGGATCCAGAATGCCGGGTTCGCCTGGGTGCTGTCACTGGTGCCGCTGGCGCTGCTGTGCTGGTTCGGCATGAACAACCTGAAGACGGTGTCGCCCGCCACCGGCAACCCGCTCGTTGCCTTCGCCAAGATCACCTACCTGTACACCCTGGCCTTCATCCCGGCCATCCTCGGGCTGTACCTGTACCTGCCGGCACCGACCGGTCTCGGCCTCATCAGCATGTGGGTGGCGATCCCGCTCGACATCGCAGCCGCACTGCTGGTGATGAAGCTCGCGGCCTTCGGCCCGATGAAGGAGGGCGTCAGCAAGCAGTTCCAGATCTTCCGCAACAAGCACACCTGGTCCATGACGGCGCTGTATATCGTGACCTTCGGTTCGTTCATCGGCTTTTCGATGGCGCTGCCGCTGTCAATCACGGTGATTTTCGGTATCAGTCACGTGCCCGACGCCAACGGCGTGCTGCAGCACACGCTGAAGAACCCGAACGCGCCGTCGGCTTTCACTTACGCGTGGATCGGCCCCTTCGTCGGTGCGGCGATCCGCCCGATCGGCGGCTGGATCTCCGACAAGGTCGGCGGTTCCATCGTCACCCAGATTATTTCGGCGGTCATGGTGGTCGCCTCGACCGCGGTGGGCTACGTGATGCTGCTCGCCTACAGGTCACCCGCGCCGGAGGAGTACTTCCTCGTGTTCATGGCGCTGTTCGTGCTGCTGTTCGCGGCGACCGGGATCGGCAACGGGTCCACCTTCCGCACCATCGGCGTGATCTTCGACCGCCAGCAGGCTGGCCCGGTGCTGGGCTGGACCTCGGCCATCGCCGCGTATGGCGCGTTTGTCGCGCCGATCGTGATCGGCAACCAGATCAAGGCCGGCACGCCGGAGATCGCCATGTACGGTTTCGCCATCTTCTATGCCATCTGCCTCGTGCTCAACTGGTGGTTCTACCTGCGCACGAATGCTTACGTGAAGAACCCCTGATCCACAGACCTCAGCCCAGGACCTCCGCATGAGCCATTTCCTCGACCGACTGACCTACTTCTCCCAACCCCGGGAGTCCTTTGCCGACGGCCACGGTGTGACGACCGGCGAAGACCGCACCTGGGAGGATGCTTACCGCAACCGCTGGGCGCACGATAAGATCGTGCGCTCCACCCACGGCGTCAACTGCACGGGGTCGTGCTCGTGGAAGATCTACGTCAAGGGTGGCATCGTGACGTGGGAAACCCAGCAGACCGACTATCCGCGCACCCGCTGGGACATGCCCAACCATGAACCGCGCGGCTGCTCGCGCGGCGCCAGCTACAGCTGGTACCTGTATAGCGCGAACCGCGTCAAGTACCCGTTGGTGCGGGGCCGTTTGTTGAAAAGCTGGCGCGAGGCACGCCTGGTCCACGACCCGGTGGACGCCTGGGCCAGCATCGTCGAAGACGATGCGAAGCGGCGCGACTACCAGCAGATTCGCGGCCTCGGCGGCTTCGTGCGTTCGAACTGGGACGAGGTCAACGAAATCGTCGCGGCGGCCAACGTCTACACGATCAAGAGACACGGCCCCGACCGGGTCATCGGCTTCTCGCCGATCCCGGCGATGAGCATGGTCAGCTACGCCGCCGGCAGCCGCTACCTGAGCCTGATCGGCGGCGTCTGCATGAGCTTCTACGACTGGTACTGCGACCTGCCGCCGAGCAGCCCGCAGGTCTGGGGCGAGCAGACCGACGTGCCGGAATCGGCCGACTGGTTCAACAGCAGCTTCATCATCGCCTGGGGCTCGAACGTGCCGCAGACGCGCACGCCCGACGCCCACTTCTTTACCGAGGTGCGCTACAAGGGCACGAAGACGGTGGCGGTGACGCCCGACTACTCCGAGGTCGCCAAGCTGGCCGACATCTGGATGCACCCGAAGCAGGGCACCGATGCCGCGGTGGCGATGGCGATGGGCCACGTGATCCTGAAGGAGTTCTACTTTCCAGAACAGGGCGAGCGCAGCGCCTACTTCGACGACTACGTGCGCCGCTTCACCGACATGCCGATGTTGGTGATGCTGAAGGAGCACACGCTGCCCGGCGGCGAGGTCATCACCGTGCCAGACCGCTACGTGCGCGCTTCAGACTTCAACGGCAAGCTCGGTCAGGCCAACAACCCGGAGTGGAAGACGGTGGCCTTCGACGAGACCGGCAAGGTCGTGCTGCCGCACGGTGCCATCGGTTTTCGCTGGGGCCCGGATGGTCGGCCCGACCAGGGGCAGTGGAATCTGGAGGCCAAGGAAGCGCGCCACGGCAACGCGGTGACGCTGCAGCTGTCGGCGCTGGAAGGCCCGCATCCGAGCCCTGAGACGGCGAAGGTCGGCTTCCCGTACTTCGGCGGCATCGTCAGCGAGAACTTTCCAAACAACGTGCAGACCGATGTGCTCGTGCGCACGGTGCCGGTGCGGCGCATCCCGCTGGGCAAGGAAGGCGAGAAGCGTGAAGCGTTGGTCGCCACCGTCTTCGACCTGCAGGTGGCGAACTACGGCGTTGCCCGCGGCCTGGCTGGCGAAATGGCTGCGAAGAGCTTCGACGACGACACGCCCTACACACCGGCCTGGCAAGAGCGCATCACGGGTACGCCGCGCGCTCAGCTCATCACCGTGGCGCGGCAGTTTGCCGAGAACGCGCACAAGACGCACGGCAAGTCGATGGTGATCATCGGCGCGGCGATGAACCACTGGTACCACAGCGACATGAACTACCGCGGTGTCATCAACATGCTGATGATGTGCGGCTGCATCGGCCAGAGCGGCGGTGGCTGGGCCCACTACGTGGGCCAGGAAAAGCTGCGCCCGCAGACCGGCTGGACGCCGCTGGCCTTTGCACTCGACTGGGTGCGCCCGCCGCGCCAGATGAACAGCACCAGCTTCTTCTACGCCCACACCGACCAGTGGCGCTACGAGAAGCTGGGCATGGAAGAAGTGCTTTCGCCGCTGGCCGACAAGGCCACCTACGCCGGCAGCATGATCGACTACAACGTGCGTGCCGAACGCATGGGCTGGCTGCCGAGTGCGCCGCAGTTGCAGACCAATCCGATGCAGGTGGTGCGCGACGCCACCGCAGCCGGCATGGATCCCAAGGACTATGTCGTCAAGGGACTACAGGACGGGACGGTCAAGCTGAGCTGCACCGACCCCGACCACCCGGACAACTGGCCGCGCAACATGTTCGTGTGGCGCTCCAACATCCTGGGCTCGTCTGGCAAGGGCCACGAATACTTCCTCAAGCACCTGCTGGGCACCAGCAACGGCGTGCAAGGCAAGGACCTCGGCAGTGAAGAAGCGAAACCAACCGAAGTGGTCTGGCACGACAAGGCCCCCGAGGGCAAGCTGGACCTGCTGGTGACACTGGACTTCCGCATGAGCACCACCTGTCTGTACAGCGACATCGTGCTGCCCACTGCCACCTGGTACGAAAAGAACGACCTCAACACCAGCGACATGCATCCGTTCATCCACCCGCTGTCCACGGCGGTGGACCCGGCCTGGCAAAGCCGCAGCGATTGGGATATCTACAAGGGTTTCGCGAAGAAGTTCAGCGAGGTCTGTGTTGGCCACCTTGGCGTCGAGCGCGACCTGGTGTTGATGCCGCTGATGCACGACAGCCCGTCAGAGCTGGCGCAGCCCTTCGAGGTCAAGGACTGGAAGCGCGGCGAGTGCGAGTTGATTCCCGGCAAGACGGCACCGAACATCCTGGTCGTTGAACGCGACTACCCGAATGTCTTCAAGCGTTTCACGGCGCTGGGCCCTTTGATGAACAAGGTCGGCAACGGCGGCAAGGGCATCGCCTGGAACACGCAGACCGAAGTCAAACAACTCGGGGAACTGAGCGGCCTGGTCACCGCAGAAGGCGTGACCTGCGGCATGCCGAAGATCGAGACCGACATCGATGCCTGCGAAGTGATCCTGCAGCTCGCGCCCGAGACCAACGGCCATGTCGCCGTCAAGGCCTGGCAGGCTTTGGGCAAGCAGACCGGCCTCGACCACACCCACCTGGCGATCCACCGCGAGGACGAGAAGATCCGCTTCCGCGACATCCAGGCCCAGCCGCGCAAGATCATCAGCAGCCCCACCTGGAGCGGCATCGAAAGCGAGACCGTTTCCTACAACGCCGGCTACACCAACGTGCACGAGATGATCCCCTGGCGCACGCTCACGGGCCGGCAGCAGTTCTACATGGACCACCCGTGGATGATCGCTTTCGGCGAGGGCTTCACCAGCTACCGGCCGCCGGTGGACCTGAAGGCGACCGCCGGCATCCACGGCGTCAAGCCCAACGGCAACAAAGAGATCGCACTGAACTTCATCACGCCGCACCAGAAGTGGGGCATCCACAGCACCTACACCGACAACCTGCTGATGTTGACGCTGAGCCGCGGCGGGCCGTGTGTCTGGCTGAGTGAAGACGACGCGAAGCTGATCGGCGTCGAAGACAACGACTGGATCGAACTCTTCAACCTGAACGGCGCGATCGCCGCCCGTGCGGTCGTCAGCCAGCGTGTCAAACCCGGTATGGTGATGATGTACCACGCGCAGGAAAAGATCGTGAACACACCGGGCTCAGAGATCACCGGCGCACGCGGTGGCATCCACAACTCGGTGACGCGCATCGTGCTCAAACCGACGCACATGATCGGTGGCTACGCGCAATTCAGTTACGGCTTCAACTATTACGGGACCATCGGCACCAACCGCGACGAATTTGTCGTGGTGCGCAAGATGAACAAGGTCGACTGGCTCGACACGCCGGTGAAGGACGAGCGCATCGAACGCGTGCAGGCCCATGGGGAGGTGGCATGAAGATCCGCGCCCAAATCGGCATGGTGCTGAACCTGGACAAGTGCATCGGTTGCCACACCTGTTCTGTCACCTGCAAGAACGTCTGGACCAGCCGCCCCGGCATGGAATACGCCTGGTTCAACAATGTCGAAACCAAACCCGGCATCGGTTATCCGAAGGAGTGGGAGAACCAGGACAAGTGGAACGGCGGCTGGATCCGCAAGGCCAATGGCGCGACCGAACTTCGTCAGGGCGCCAAGTGGAAGTTGCTGATGCGCATCTTCGCCAACCCGAACCTGCCCGAGATCGACGACTACTACGAGCCCTTCACCTTCGACTACCAGCACCTGCAGTCGGCGCCCGAAATGCAGGCCACACCGACGGCGCGCCCGCGCAGCCTGATCACCGGCAAGCAAATGGACAGAATAGTCTGGGGCCCGAACTGGGAAGAAATCCTGGGCGGCGAATTTTCCAAGCGCTCGAAGGACAAGAACCTCGACGGCTTCGATCAGGCGCAGAAGGACATGCTCGGCCAGTTCGAGAACACCTTCATGATGTACCTGCCGCGGCTGTGCGAACACTGCCTGAACCCGGCGTGCGTGGCCAGTTGCCCTTCAGGCAGCATCTACAAACGCGAGGAAGACGGCATCGTGCTGATCGACCAGGACAAGTGCCGCGGCTGGCGCATGTGTGTCAGCGGTTGCCCGTACAAGAAGATCTACTACAACTGGAAGAGTGGCAAGGCCGAGAAGTGCACCTTCTGCTACCCGCGCATCGAAGCCGGCGAGCCCACGGTGTGCAGCGAAACCTGCGTCGGCCGCATCCGCTACCTGGGTGTGCTGCTGTACGACGCCGACCGCATCGAAGCAGCCGCCAGCGTCGAGCACGACCGCGACCTGTATCAGGCGCAACTCGACATCTTCATGGACCCGTTCGATCCGAAGGTGATCGCGCAGGCGCAACTCGACGGCATCCCCGACAAGTGGATGGAGGCCGCGCGCAAGAGCCCGGTTTACAAGATGGCCGTGCAATGGAAGGTGGCGCTGCCGCTGCACCCGGAATACCGCACGCTGCCGATGGTCTGGTACGTGCCGCCGCTGTCGCCGATCAGCGCCGCGGCCAATGCCGGGCATGTCGGCACCAACGGCGAGATTCCGGACGTGCACCAGTTGCGCATCCCGGTCAATTACCTGGCCAACCTGCTGACCGCCGGCGACACCGTGCCCGTGGTGCGCGCGCTTGAACGCATGCTGGCGATGCGTGCCTACCAGCGCGAAAAACACGTCGACCAACGTATCAACCACGCGGTGCTGCAGCAAGTGGGCATCAGCCAGGCGGAGGTGGAAGACATGTACCACGTGATGGCCATCGCCAATTACGAAGACCGCTTCGTGATTCCGACCACGCACCGCGAATACGCCGAGAACACCTTCAACGTGCGCGGCGGCTGCGGCTTCACGTTCGGCAACGGCTGCTCCGAGGGCAGCAGCGATGTCAGCGTCTTCGGCAGCGACAAGAAGCGCACCATCCCGATCAAGGCGGAGGTTTGACGACCATGTTTGCACTGAATCCCACCCGCCCGATGAGCAAGAGCCTGCGTGTGCTGGCGGCCTTGCTCAGCTACCCCGACGCCGTGCATCGCAGCGTGCTGGCCGAAGTGGCTGCCGTGTTGCAGCAAGAGCGTGCAGTGTCGGCGCCGCGCCAGCAGGAACTGGCTGCGCTGATCGACAGCATCCAGCGCACCGATGCGCTGCAGGCAGAGTCCGACTACGTCGAACTGTTCGACCGCGGTCGCTCGACGTCACTGCACCTGTTCGAGCATGTGCATGGCGATTCGCGCGAGCGCGGCCCGGCGATGATCGACCTCGGGCAGACCTACGAAAAGGCTGGGCTCATCCTGGCTGAAGGCGAGCTGCCGGACTACCTGCCTGCGGTGCTGGAGTTCGTATCGACCCAGCCACCGGGCGAGGCCAAGGCCTTCCTTGGCGAGATGAGCCACATCTTCAACGCCATCTTTGGCGCGCTGCAGCAGCAGGGCAGCCCCTACGCCAGCGTGTTGGGCGCGCTGCTGGAACTGGCGGGCGAGAAGGCCGAGCCCGTCACGCCGCCGGTCGAGCCGCCGCTGGACGAGAGCTGGGCCGAACCCGTCGTCTTCGACGGCTGCTCGTCCAAGGGTCAGGCCAAACCCGGCCAGCCACAGCCCATGCACATCGTTCGCAAGCCCAACCTCTCGAATGGGCAAGGGCAAGGGCAAGGCCAAGGCCAAGGCCAAGGAGTTTCACCATGAGTGGCGTCTACGGTTTTCTGTTCCAGGTCTACCCGTATGTGTGTTTCACGGTGTTCCTGCTGGGCAGCCTGCTGCGCTTCGACCGCGACCAGTACACGTGGAAGAGTGACTCGTCGCAGATGCTGCGCGCGGGGCTGCTGCGCTGGGGCAGCAACCTGTTCCACTTCGGCATCCTGTTCTTGTTCTTCGGTCACATGGTGGGCCTGTTCACGCCGCATGCGCTGTACGGTGTGTTCATGACCGCCGGTACCAAGCAGATGCTGGCCGTGGTGGCGGGCGGCCTCGCTGGCGCCATCTGCTTTGTCGGGCTGTCGATGCTGCTGTACCGCCGTGTGTTCGACCCGCGCATCCGCCTGACCAGCCACGCCACCGACATTGCCGTTCTGGTCGTGTTGTGGGTGCAATTGGTGGTGGGGCTGATCACGCTGCCGTTTTCCTACCAGCACGCCGACGGCAGCGTGATGCTGATCCTGGCGGACTGGGCGCAACGCATCGTCACGCTGCGGCCTGTGGATGCCACCGTGCTGGCCACGCTGCCTTGGCCCTACCTGGTCCACATCGTGTTGGGCATGACGATTTTCCTGCTGTTTCCGTTCAGCCGGCTGGTGCATGTGTGGAGCGGCTTTGCCACCGTCACCTTCTTGTTCCGACCGCACCAGATCGTGCGCAGCCGCCGGCTCAACGTGCCGCCCGGCCACAACCATCCGCCCGAACCTGGCGCCAGCGTCTGACCGGAGAAACGCATGCCCGTTGAAACTGTCGATCTCAGAACCCTCTCCCTGGCCCCACTCGCACCGGCGAGTGTGGCCCGCATCAACGGTGTGGCCTTGAACGCCGAAGCCGAAGTGCTGGCGCCAGAGGCGCTTCGCCAGCGCGCCTACACCGAGCTCCTGCGTCAGGCCGCCGTCCGCGACGGCCTGCTCGATGCGGGCGATGTGACGGCAGTTGACGGTGTGGTCAGCGAAGCCGCCTCGCAGGCGATCGATGCCTGGTTGGAAGCCGAGCTCCAGTTGCCCGAACCGTCGGACGAAGCCTGCCGGCGCCACCATGCCGCGCACGCAGCACGCTACCGCACGGGCGAGCAGGTGCGGGTGCGCCACATCCTCTTCGCGGTGATGCCGGGTACAGATGTCGTCGCACTGCGCAACCGCGCCGAAACCTGTTTGCTCGATGTGCGCTGCCACGATGGGAGAGCGCGTGGCACGGCCGCAGAGTGCTTCGGCCGTGCCGCCCGTGAACTGTCCAACTGCCCCAGCGGCGAACAAGGCGGTGAGCTGGGATGGCTGAAGCTGGACGACTGCGCCCCAGAGTTCGCGCGCGAACTGTTCGGCCACGTCGAGGTGGGTGTGCTGCCGCGGCTGGTGCACAGCCGCTTCGGCCTGCATGTGGTGGAGGTGCTGGAGCGCGAAGGTGGCGTGCCGCAGAGCTTCGAGGCCGTGCATGGCGCGGTGGGAATGGTGCTGCGCCAGCAAGCCTGGGTCACGGCCTTGCGGCAGTGCCTGCAGTTGCTGGCCGGGCAAGCCACGGTCGAGGGCATCGACCTCGATGCGGCGAACACGCCGCTGGTGCAGTGAACACCGGTCGCTGATCGCGCCCTCGCCTGCCGTGCCTGACGAACTGCTGCAGCGCCTGAGGCGCTTTCATGACGACTACTTCCCCGCCGTGCAAGGGCAGTTTCGCAGCCTGGTGCAAGATGGCCAGCACCCGAACATCCTGTTCATCGGTTGTTCCGATTCGCGCCTGGTGCCCTACCAGCTGACGGGCACGGGGCCTGGTGAAGTCTTCATGATCCGCAACGTCGGCGCCTTTGTGCCGCCGCACGGCGGCTACATCGACGCACCGTCCACCCTGGCCGGCGCTGGCGGCGGGCCCGAAGCGCCTCCGCGTTGGGTGGGCTACCACGGCACCGCCGCTGCGATCGAGTATGCGGTGCTCGTGCTGGGTGTCGAACGCATCGTGGTCTGCGGCCACAGCCACTGCGGAGGCATTCGTGCGCTGTACGAAGAGACGCCGCCGCAAGCCGTGCATCTGGGCGCCTGGCTCGAACTGGGCCGCGAGGCGACGCTGCCGGTGCAGGTCACACCCGAAGCGTTGAAGCGAACCGAGCAGCGCTCGGTCGTGTTGCAACTCGAGCGCCTGATGGGTTACCCGATGGTGCGCGAGCGGGTCGAGGCCGGCCGACTGGCCCTGCATGGCTGGCACTATGTGATCGAAGACGGCGAAGTCCACGTCTTCGATATGCGCCGCGGCAGTTTCGTGCCGGCATCGCAATCCGAGCACAGCGGCACGGGAGCTTTCGATCATGCGCCGGTTCACGACGGCAGCAAAGATCTTTAGCTGATTGGTGCCGATGACAGCAGGCGCGCTTGAGACCCGAGGCGCCCACTTGATCTGCGACAAGGCAGCCGCGTGGGCGAAGTCATAGCCTGCGCCTCAGTTTCGGAGGCACCCATGCCACACGACGCTGTTTTACCTGGACGAGTTTCCAGAGAAGCGGCACCAGCGCCAAGAGCCTGAACTTGACCACGCTTTCTGCGCCAACCGCGACCCGCTTACAGGGCACGAACCGGAACACGCCTACCGGGTCCGGTTCAAACGCACAGTTCACCAACCGCCGGCGCCAATCGGCCTGGGCGGCGTGCCGCAGCGCCGCGAAACGGCGCCGCGGGCGTGAGCCACTGTGCCGCCCTCAGCCGCACTGCCCCACATCGCCACAGGCGGTGCAGAAGTCGCAGCCGTCCTTGTGAATCACGGTGGCGTTGCCACATTCGGCGCAGACCTTGCCCGCCATGACCGTGCTGCGCGGTTCGTCGCCATTCGACGACGCGAGCACGCCCATGTCGCGCAGCGGGTATCCGTCTTCGTTGAGCACGCCGAGCATCGCGTAGCGGTGAATGATGAGTCGCGCCATGTAGGCCACGGTCGACGGCCAGGTCTGTTGCCGGCGTTCGCCTTCGGGCAATCCCGGCACAAAAGCCATGAAGTGACCCAGCGGCTCGGCATAGTTCAACAACTTGCGCAGTTTCATGCCGATCCAGGCCGGGTCGATGACACGCATGTCCAACGACAGCAGCCGCGCCAGCCCATCCAGCGCACGCGGATAGTTGCCTGAAAAGCCGACCGCGCAAGGGCGCGTCTCGGTCAAGCGCTCGACCCCGCTGCCGTGCACCGGCAAGGTCACTTCCTTCAGCGTCATTGTGAATTGCTCCCGTGTGGCCGGGTTGTCGATGTCCACTGCCCAGGCCAGCGTGCCCGATGGGCCGGTGTGCGGCTCGGTGATGCTGAACATCGCGTCCATGACCGGCGTCGGGCCGTTGGTTCCCATGCCAGGCAGGGCCTTGAGTTGTTCGCAGCGCCAGCGGATCACGGCTGCTGTGGCCGCGACCACGCCGGGAAAAAGACGGCGCTCGCCGTGCGGCGGGAACGGCATCTCGAAAGCGCGCTCCTCCGCCACCGTGGCCAGGGCATCGAGCTTGAGTTGCAACCAGGCCCGGTCGTTGGCGCGCAGGTCCATCGACAAGGTCTTGGCCAGCGCCCCCAGGCCGCGCGGTTGCTCGGCGCCATTGATCCAGACTTCGAAGGGCTGGGCCGGCCCTGCGCCCGCAGCCGCCAACTCGCCGACGAAGAGCGCGAAGTCGCCGAAGGGGTGTTGCACCATGAAGGTCCAGGCGGGGTTGCCCGATGGCAGCTCTGGCCGCCCGGGCCAGCGCAGCGACGACAGCACCGGTGCGGGCAGACGCTGGAGTGCCAGGCGGCGGTTGGCACCGTCCATGCGCAGCGGCACTGCAGGATCGCCAGCCGCAGTCGCGGCGACACTCAGCACGGAACCGAGCACGTTGTTGGGCCGGTATGTCGCCAGGCCCTTCAGGCCGGATCGCCAGGCGTCGAGGTACAGGTCCTGGAACTGCGTGTAGGGATAGTCCGCCGGCACGTTGACGGTCTTGGAGATCGCGGTGTCGATGCAGGGCGCTACAGCAGCGACCATGGCCTCGTGAGCCTGCGCGCTCATCTCCAACGCCGTGACGAAAGCCGGTGTCAGCGCTGCGGTTTCGCCCTTGAGGTGGCGGTACAGGCGCCACGCGTGGTCTTCGACTTCGTAGGCCTTGAGGCTTCCGTCGGGCATTCGCTTCTTGCGCGTGTAGTGCCAGCTGAAAGGCGGTTCGATGCCGTTGCTGGCGTTGTCGGCGAATGCCAGGCTGATGGTGCCGGTGGGTGCGATCGACAGCAGGTGTGAATTGCGCAGCCCATGTGCACGAATGCGGTCGCGCAGCGGCTGCGACAGCCGCGACGCAAACGTGGTGCCGCTGAGGTACAGGTCGGCATTGAAAAGCGGAAACGCCCCGCGCTCGCGGGCCAGTTCAACCGACGCGTCGTAAGCCGCATCGCGCATCTGTTCGGCGATGTGTCGCGCCGTCGCCCGGGCCGGCTCGGTGTCATAGCGCAGGTTCAGCATCACCAGCGCGTCACCCAGGCCGGTGAAGCCCAGACCGATGCGGCGCTTGCTGCGGGCCTCGTCCTGCTGTTGCGGCAGCGGCCAGACCGTCACGTCGAGCACGTTGTCGAGCATGCGCGTCGCCACACGTGCCACGTCCGCGAAGGCGCTGGCGTCGAAATGTGCGGTGTCCTCGAACGGCTCGCGAACGAAACGCGTCAGGTCGATCGAGCCGAGGCAACAGCAACCGTAGGGTGGCAGCGGCTGCTCGGCGCAGGGGTTGGTGGCCGCGATGTGCTCGCAGTAGGACAGGTTGTTGTCGCGATTGATGTGGTCGAGAAACAGCACGCCCGGCTCGGCATGGTCGTAGGTGGACCGCATGATCTGGTCCCACAGCTCACGCGCCGGCTGCTGTCGATAGACCCACAGGCCGCCGTCGGCCTGACTGTCCTGGTAGGCACCGGCCTGCTTTTGCAGGAGACCCGGTTCGGCGCGGTGAACCAGCTTGACATCGCTGCCATCTTGAACAGCCTTCATGAACGCATCCGTCACGCCGACCGACAGGTTGAAGTTCTTCAGATCACCACTGTCCTTGGCGCGGATGAAGGCCTCGATGTCAGGGTGGTCGCAGCGCAGCACGCCCATCTGGGCACCGCGACGGGCGCCCGCCGATTCAACGGTCTCGCACGAGCGGTCGAACACGCGCATGTAGCTCACCGGCCCCGACGCACTGCTCTGCGTGCTGCCGACCCACGCGCCGCTGGGCCGGATGCGCGAGAAGTCGTAGCCCACGCCGCCACCACGGCGCATCGTCTCGGCCGCTTCGGACAGCGCGGTGTAGATGCCAGGGTGCCCGTCCTCGGCCTGCGAGATCGAATCGCCCACGGGCTGCACGAAGCAGTTGATCAGCGTCGCCGACAGTTCGGTGCCTGCTGCCGATTGGATCCGCCCGGCGGGCACGAAGCCCGCGCGCAGCGCCTGGCCAAAACGCAGTTCCCAGTGCGCGCGCTGGTCCGGGAGTTCGGCCTGCGCCAGCGCACGCGCGACGCGCTGGTTCACGGCGTCGATCGTGGTCTCTTGTCCCTTGGCGTACTTCTCCAACAGGACTTCAGTGCTGATGTCCTGCGGCGGCAGGTTGTGCCGCGTGGGCAGGACGGATTTTTCAGTGGCGTGCATGGTGCAAGGGTGATTCATGGCTTCGGTTCAGGCCACGGCGGCCATTTTGCTGCGAGTCATCAGTCGCGTCATCAGTTCCCGCACCTGCGGATGTCCTGGCCAAACGGCAAGGCGCTGACGCCGCGAAAGAACAGGCCCTTCTTGACGTCGCCCCGCCGCAAATCGACCGACGAGCTCGTCCCCATCGCACCCAGCGCGGCCAGCGCGGCCACGCTGACAAGGGCTTGATTCAAAAGGTCAAGCCCTGAAACGAAGAATCCGCGTTCAGTTGAACTGCACCGGCCTGCCTTGTGCATCAAAGGGGATGAAACCGCCAATGCTGCCGGACTTGATCGAGGCGACCATGCGCTGCAACGGTGCCTCGGCCTGTTGGCTGGTCGGGCTGGCTCCGCCCGAACCGGGCAGCGCGGCGACAAACACCATGTCCCAGGCCTGCTTGAATTCGCGCGACTCTTCAAGCAGCGCGTCGAATGAAGCCAGTTCGCCCGGCAGCTTGTCGACGCACATCAGTGGCGTCAAGGTGCCGCCCTGGCCGACCTCGAAGTGCGCCTTCTGTTCGGCCGTGGCATCGCCATCGACACCGGCTGTGGCAAAGACGAACAGCAGGCGCTGAGGTTCGGGCTGTTCGGTGGCCGCGCGCAACAGGTCGTCGAAACTTCCGATGGTCATGGCTGGCTTTCTGAAGGGGCTGTGTGCAGCAAGACGGTGACCAGCAGCGACGCGTCCGAGACGGCTGTCACCGCGTGGGGCTCGCCACCGACAAGCATCACCAGTTGGCCGGCACGGAGATCACAGGTGCGTGTCGGGGTTGTCACGGCCGCTTCGCCTTGGAGGCAATGGATGGTGATCGCGCCCGGCACGCTGTGCAGCGGCAGCCCGTGCCCTGCGCGCAGCACCAGGCGCATCAACTGCAGGGCTGGCGTTTTCAGCAAACTGCTCGTGACGGCATCCTGAAGGCCGGCGTCGAAAGGCCGAACATCGATGACGTCGAGGGGTTGGGCGTGCGGCAAAGCCATGGTGCCTCCTGCAATGCTGTTGTGACGCGGTCGAACAGCGCCCGATGATGCGCGCTGATTGACCTTGACGGAGGGTTCAATCAGTTCCGCGCCGCTCTCGCATCGCGCGGCCGACGCGGTCCAGCGCTGAATCGCTCAGCAGCCGGGCTGCCATCGGCAGCAGTTCAGCCTCTTCACGTTCCATGTGTCGTTCGTACAAGGCGACCAGCGGCATCACGTCGCCGGCCGGCAGCGGTTGGGGTTCGCCCGCGGCAATCATCAGCAGCGCGGGCCGCAGGCGCTGCCACTGCAATTCGAGTGTTCGGTGATCGCCCTTGAGTGCCTCGATCAGGCCTCGGATGCAGGTCGCGTCCGACCCGGCCACCGCATCGATCAAGGCGGGAAAGAGATCGATCTCCTCGTCAGCGTGATGGTTCACTGCCGCGGTGTCGAAGTAGCGCAGCACCGCTGCGGCGGCCACTCGAGCCTGATCGTCGCAGCCGTGCGTGGCCAGGTGCGCAACCAGACGCTGCAGCGTCGTGCACTGGCTTTCGACGCGATGGTGGCAAGCCGCCAGCATTTCAAGCGGCACCTCGAAGCCGGCATGGGGCGCGCTGTGGCCCGGAAATGGTGAGGTCATGGCACGTCTCGGATCAGGACGGGTGCTTTGCGGCAACGCGCCGACGCGTGACCGGAGCGGCCATCGGCGCCGCTGCACCTGCACGCCGAGACGACGTTGCCGCTGCGCCACGAACCGAAGGGCCGGGGCCGGTGATGTCGGCCAAGGTCTTGGCATCCAGTTCCTTGAAGTAGGCCAGCAAGGCGGCGTTCAGCACGCCCTTCAGGCGGCAGGTCGGCGTCAGCGAACAGGTGTTGGTGCTGCTGTCGAAACACTCGACCAGCCTGAAGTCGGTTTCGCAATGGCGCACGACGTCGCCCACCCGGATCGAAGCGGGACTCATCGACAAACGCAGGCCACCGCCACGCCCACGGGTGGTTTCGAGCAGGCCCTGGCGGGCCAGGTCATTGACGACCTTCATCAGGTGGTTCTTGGAGACCGCGTGCCGTTGCGCCAACTCGGCGATCGTGATCAGACGGCCGGGATGAGCCGCGCAGTACATCAGCACGCGCAAGGTGTAGTCGGTGTATTCAGCGAGTCGCATGCAGCGTCCTAAAGATGCACCAATGATATTGCTTTTCGCTCTCCAGCGACATAACATGCACACGATTAGCATCTTAAAGGCGACCCTCGTGTATCGCGACAACCACTCACCCGGTCTCTGGCCATGAAACCTGCGGCCTCGTCGATGGCCCCAGCTGCGTCCACTCTCGCGCCGCAGGGGTGGCCGATGCTGCGCTTGGGCTTCCGCCCGTTCTATCTGGGTGCGGCCGTGTTCGGCGCGCTCGCGATCCCGCTGTGGTTGGCCTTGTTGCTGGGTTGGATCTCGCTGGACCTGAGCGTGGCACCGCTGCTGTGGCACGCGCACGAGATGCTGTTCGGCTTTGCAGCAGCGGTCATCGTGGGCTTTTTGCTGACTGCCGGCAAGGCCTGGACCGGCCTGGCCACACCACGTGGGGCCTTCCTCGGCTTCCTGGCCGGCCTGTGGCTGGCCGCACGCATCGCGGCAGTCGTGGGACCCTACGCGCTGTATGCCGTGCTCGACCTGCTGCTCTTGCCTGTGGTGGCCGCTGTGCTCATCCACGTGCTGGTGCGCGCGCGCAACCGCCGCAACCTGCCACTGGCGGGCATCCTGATCCTGCTGTCGCTCACCAACCTGGGCTTCCACCTCGCGGTGCTTGGCGTCATCGACGTGCCGCCCATGCGAGCGCTGCATGCAGCGCTCGCATTGATCGTGATGATCGAATGTGTGATGGCCGGTCGCGTTCTGCCGGCGTTCACGAGCAGCGTGACGCCGGGCCTGAACCTCAAGGCACGGCCTCGACTCGAGCAGGCCACGCTGGCACTCACGGGGCTGGCGCTGGCGTCATGGGTTGCTGACGCGCCGTCCGGGTTCACCGCAGGAGCTTTCGCGCTGGCCGCCGCGGCACACCTGCTTCGACAGTGGTCGTGGCAAACGGGCGTGACCCGCAACCGTCCGATCCTGTGGATTCTGCACGCCGCCTATGTCTGGCTGCCGCTGGGCTTCGCACTGCTGGCGCTGGCCCAGTTCGGCTGGGTGAACGTGTCGGCGGGCGTTCATGCGCTGGCCGTCGGCGCCACCGGCGGGCTGATCATCGGCATGGTCACGCGCACGGCGCGCGGCCACACCGGCAGGCCGCTGCAGGCGTCGAAGGCAGAGGTTATGGCTTACGCGCTGGTGATGGCGGCCGCCGTCTTGCGCGTCGTGCTGCCGCTCCTGGCGCCGCAGTGGTTCGTGCAGTCCCTGGTGGCCGCTGCGCTGGCCTGGAGCGCCGCGTTTGGCATCTATCTCGTCATCTACACCCCGTGGCTGACGGCCACGCGCCTGGACGGCAAGGACGGCTGAGGCCGCATGCCGGTGCGGCGCTCAAGATTTTCTCAATCCGTTGCTGGTTCGAGCAACCCATCACCCCTGAAAGGACCTGACATGACTTCGATCGCTACCACCGAGATCGACGTTCGCGAGATCGCCCCCCGCAACCGCCACGCGCTGATCTTTGAAGGCTTCGATGCCTTGAAGGCCGGCGAGGCGCTTGAATTGCTGAACGACCACGATCCCGCACCTTTGCGCCGCCACTTTGAAGATCGTTCGCCCGCCAGCTTCGATTGGCGTTACCTGCAGTCCGGCCCGGACCTGTGGCGCGTGCGCATTGCCAAAATGCAGGCCGTCACCGCACCGGTCGCGGCGGGGTCCTGTTGTTCCGGAGGTGCCTGCTGCGGCTGAGCTCATGGAGGTCACCCCACGAAAGACGTGCCGGGCGACGAGCAGGATTTCACGGCAAATTCGCGTTGCTGATCGATTCATCAGAAGGGGCTTCTCTGCACCACTTTCAGATCTACCGCTACGACCCGGACGCCGACGTGCCACCGCGAATGCAGACACTGCAACTCGAGGTGGACGCTGGCGACCGCATGCTTCTGGACGTGCTGATGAAGCTCAAGGCACTCGACCCCAGCCTGAGTTTCCGCAGGTCCTGTCGCGAAGGTATTTGCGGCTCGGATGCCATGAACATCAACGGCAAAAACGGCCTGGCATGCGTGACGAACATGCGCAGCCTTCCAGAAACCGTGGTGCTCAAACCGCTGCCGGGGTTGCCCGTCATCCGCGATCTCATCGTCGACATGACCGGCTTCTTCAAGCAATACCACTCCATCCAGCCGTGGCTGGTCAATGACGACCCGCCGCCAGAGCGGGAGCGGCTGCAGACGCCTGTCGAACGCGACGAGCTCAACGGCTTGTACGAGTGCATCCTGTGCGCCTGCTGCTCGTCCGCTTGTCCGAGCTTCTGGTGGAACCCCGACAAGTACGTGGGGCCTGCGGGTTTGTTGCAGGCCTATCGGTTCCTCGTCGACAGCCGGGACCAAGCCACCGGCGCACGCCTCGATGACCTCGAAGACCCCTATCGCCTGTTCCGATGCCGTTCCATCCTGAATTGTGTGGACGTGTGCCCGAAGGGATTGAACCCAGCGTTGGCCATCAGCCAGATTCGCGGCATGCTGGTGCGGCGCACGGTGTGACAAGGCCATCGCGCTGAGTCGCGCAGTCTGCGCGGTTGATCGGTTGGACCCGAAGCGCGCCTTCCGACCTGTTCCAGCTCGGCCTTCAGCGCCTCGAACGCGTCCATCGAGACGGGCGAGGCCGCCACCTTCAGGCGGGCGCCCGGCTTCAGGACCTGCTTGATGTCGTCACCGAGCAGTCGGTTGATGTTGTCGATGGGTTCCATGGCGGGCTAACCCAAGAACTGCGCAACCAGGCGCATCGACACGAACAACCGGCTGGGTTGGGCCTGGAGGGTGAGAAAGCCGAAGTGCCGATAGAAGGCAGCAGCGCTCTCGTCCTTGGCATCGACAACCACCGCCATTGCGGCAATTCGATCGGCATGGGCCAGGCTGCGATGCAGGGCATCCATAAGCAGATGCTCCCCGAGACCCTGGCCCTTGGTGGACTGATCGACGGCCAGCCGGCCCAGCAGGGTGACGGGAAGTTGCGGGTAGCGCGGCAGCTTGCGGGCCAGTTCGTCGGGCAGGTCGGCCAGGGTCAACACCGATGCCGACAGCGTGTAGTAGCCGAGGACCCGCGTGCCGGGCGGCTTGACGGCGACAAAAGGCGCAGCAACGCGCTTGTCGGCATCTTGCCGGGCCTGCTGCTTTAGATAGCGGTCGAGCGGTTCCGCGCCGCAATGGAAAGCCGTTCGGTTGTGCTGTCGGCCCATGGGCTGGACAGTGATGTTGGTCAAGGCCACCGGCTATGCGCCGGTGCGTGGGCCACCACGTCGAAGATAGGCCTTGGCCGCACGCTTCAGGCGTGCATTCGGCTCCGGCGGTTGCAGCAGGGCTTGCACGAAGGCCGACTGCTCTTCGCGCGACAACATGATCGACTCGTGCTCGGCGATCACCCGGCGCGCTGCGTCCTGCGCGCTGGCGACGACGAACTCGCTGAGCGTGCGGCCGGAAAGCGCCGCCGCTTGTTGGAGCAGGCCTTTCTGCGCTGCCGACACACGGGCTTCGAGCCGGGCGTCGCGGGTGGTGTCGGGGATGTCTTGGTTGGTCATGGTTGGCTCCCTGCGTCGAATGTACGGCAATTGTCCGTACGGGGCAAGCGATGCTGAGCTCATCGCGCATGCGAAATCAAGCGCTTGGCGCGGCTTTTTGCATACGCAGCGGCCACGATGCCTTCAGCCTTCGCACAGCGGGCCGGGTCAAGGGCGTGCGCAGCCCGGCGCCAGCGCACTCTTGACGCGGCTCGCTGGGCGCCGACGCTTGTGGGCACTGGCTGGCGGCTCTTGAGCGGCCAGCCAGTGCCCGTCCGGCGGCGAGGACTTCGGCTTTGGCTCCCCGCCGCTACCTGCTTACGTCCGGGCCGCGGTTGGGCTCCGGTCTCAGCGGTTGGGCGCTACGTCCAGGCGGCCTGCCCATACCCGGAAGTTCGGTATGCCGCTGCGCGGCGCGGTGGCGCTGCACCGTTTGCGCGACCGCCGTCTGCATCCCGAAGTCGACGATGTTCTTGCTCAGCTTGCGGTCGGCTGGGTCCGGCGATGCTGCGAGCGCCTTGGTGATCTCGGCCCACGCCTGCAGCGCGCCAGAGGGCGTGGCCCGAAACGCAGGCCCCGGCTTGTGTTCGCTGCGCTTCTTGCCAGTACGCGCTCCTGCGCGAGGCTGGCGCTCACACGGTTGGAAGTCAAAGAACGATCCGGGGTGCCAGGAAACAGAAAACCCCAGTCGAATCAACAATCTGGGGCTCTGCATGGAACCGGATGGGTAAACATTCGGTGACCCCGTCTTCCTGACGGCGATTCGCCGAAATCGCTGGACACATTCGCTGCGATACCGCACCATCGCGGCCCATGATGGCACCGTCGGCGACTGACGAACGAACAAGTTCACCGGCTGGTGCCGGTTCGTCGCCGGCGCCATGCTCTGCGGGTGAGCCGCCCGCAGTCTGGGTGGCGTACGAAGAGTACGTTCGGTTGCGTTACGAGGCCAACTACCGGCGTCGCATGCATGAGCGCGCTGTTGAGCGCGCCCGATGGACTGAACGGCAACACCAGCATGCGTTGGCCAAGTCCCGTGCGCGTGAGGCTGCGCAGCAAACTGTGATTGTGACGCTGCGCAGCGAGATCGAATTGCTGCAGGCCAAGGTACGCGATCTTCGCCAGCGCGTGTTCGGTGCCCACACTGAGCAGTCCCGCGTCGTCAATCCAGGCGTGGCTGTGCAGGGCGCGCCACCGCCGCGCCGGCCACGCGGTCAGCAACGGGGTCGGCGTGGTCATGGCCGACGTCTGGCATCGCAGTTGCCGCAACGCGTCGAGACAGTCGACGTTGCCCAACCTGTGTGCCCTGGTTGCGGCGAGGCGCTGGGCGCGATGCCCGGCGTCGAATCACGCGAGGTCGTCGAGGTGGAGGTTCGCGCCTATCGCCGCACCATCCAGCGCCCACGCTGGCGGGTGCGGTGCCGCTGCGGCTGCCTGCCGGGCATCGTCAGCGCCCCACCCGCACCACAACTGATCCCGCGCGGCAAGCTGGGCGTGTCGGTGTGGGTGCAGGCGCTGCTGGGCAAGTATCTGTACGGCCAGCCCACACACCGGCTGCTGCAAGATTGGCGCGAGCAAGGCCTGCACGTGGCGCAAGGCACGCTCACCGATGGCTTGAAGCGCCTGGCGCCGTTGTTCACACCGCTGGCGCAGGCCGGGCTCGAACACCTGCGAAGCCACCACCATTGGCACGCTGATGAGACGCGGTGGGAGGTTTACGTCGAGCGCGAAGGCAAGGTCGGCCACCGCTGGTACCTGTGGGTGTTCCAGGCCGAAGACGTGGTGCACTTCACGCTTGATCCGTCGCGCTCGGCCCGCGTGCCCACTGCGGTGCTGGCGGGCGTGGAGGACGGCATCCTCAGCGTGGACCGCTACGCCGCCTACGCCAAGTTCGCCCGCGAGCAGGGCAGCATCGAGCTGGCCTATTGCTGGGCGCACCAGCGGCGCGACTTCCTCAAGGTGGCCAACGATCATCCGACGCTGTGGGGCTGGGCGATGGCATGGACTGAGCGCATCGGCGAGCTGTACCGCTTGCACGATGCACGGCGCACGCAGTGCAGCCAAGCGGGCACCACGCTGGCCACCAGCAACTTGACTCTGATGGCCGCCAGCGACGAGGCACTGAGGACAGCCGTTCGGGCCATGGCCGACCTGCGCGATGAGCAACTCGGCGACGCCACCCTGGCGCTGCCCGCACGCAAGGCACTGAACAATCTGGTGACGTACTGGGCAGGTCTGACGGTGTTCATCGAGCACCCGTGGTTGGACTTGGACAACAACGCCGCCGAGCGTGCATTGCGCCCTGCGGTGGTGGCGCGCAAGAACTTCTACGGCTCGGGCAGCGAGTGGTCGGCGGCCCTGGCCGCCAACATGCTGGGCCTGCTGATGACGGCGCGGCACTGGAAGCTGCATGTGCGGCGCTGGCTGCACGAATATCTGCAAGCCTGTGCCGATGCGGGTGGCCGCGCACCTGAAGACTTGGCCCCCTTCGTGCCCTGGCGCATGAGTACCGAGCGGCTGGCGGCGCTGCGCCGCTTCGAGCCACCGGCCAGCCACTGGAACACCTCATGACCGAGGACCAGCAGCCAGCCGACGCGCACCGCTACTGCGCACGCAACTTCAGCCTGGCCGAGTTGGATGCCGTTGTCGAACTCATGCAGCGCGAGCCCAAGCTGAACCGGGCACAACTGTCGCGCCGGGTGTGCGAGATGCTGAACTGGCGCACCAGCGACGGCAAGCTCAAGGACATGAGTTGCCGCGTGGCGATGCTGCGCATGCAGGCCGATGGCTTGATCGAGCTGCCGGCCTCGCGCATCCGCCAGCGCCGCCGGCGTGCGCAGGCGCCGGCCACCTCGCGCAGCGACCCGCAGTCGCCATTGACGCAGCCGGTGCACGAACTGCCGACGCTGCGGCTGGAGATCGTGCAGGCCGCTTCGCCCCACGCCAAGCTGTGGAACGAGTACATGGCGCGATATCACGAGTTGGGCTACACGCCGCTCTCAGGCAGCCAGATGCGCTACGCCGTGTTCGCAGGGGACCGCTGGGTGGCGCTGCTGAGCTTCGGGGCCAGCGCCTGGAGGCTCGCCAGCCGCGACGCCTTCATCGGCTGGAGTGACACCCAGCGCAGCGCCAATCTGCAGCGCGTGGTCAACAACGCTCGCTTCCTGATCCTGCCGTGGGTGATGAGCAAGGGCCTGGCATCGAAGGTACTGGCAACGGCTGCACGGCGCCTGCCAGACGACTGGCAGCAGCGCTACGGCTACCGACCGGTGCTGCTGGAAACCTTCGTGCAGACCAACCGCCACAAAGGCACCTGCTACCGCGCCGCCAATTGGATCCACGTTGGCCAAACCGTCGGACGTGGCAAGAAGGCCCTCACGCACGAGCAGACCTTGCCCATCAAGGACGTCTGGCTGTACCCGCTGCGGCGCGACTACGGCGCCCAGTTGCGCCTGTGAGATCCACGCAGCGCCGTTGCCATGGCGGCGACGGGATCACCGAATGTTTACGAATAAAGCACCTGGCGTTGCCGCCAAGTGCTTGATTTCCCTACCGACTGTCCTTGCGGAATCTTGGTAGGCGCGAATGGA